>Ga0228711_1008344_pt1 | contig 14573 bp, 14 predicted proteins | sample MedpolnodulmetaG_2_FD_177996 | JGI IMG/M metagenome (GOLD analysis project Ga0228711, IMG submission 177996) | Root nodule microbial communities from Medicago polymorpha collected in Santa Monica, California, United States - brown nodules | ecosystem: Host-associated > Plants > Roots > Nodule...
GTCAAAAAAAAAAAAAAACACCCAATCCAATCAAGGATAAATAGGCAAGGTTTTACCATGACTTTGAAAACAAACATAAAATTAGGGATCGTAGTGACGGACGGTGATAAGAGGCGAAAGGTAGAAGAAGGGTTTTTGTCTCAATCATCATCAAGTGTATTTTTTTTGTATGGTACTTAGGTTTTTTTGGTTTATCTGTCGACAATGAAGAGACAAAGGCGACGTGAAAACAAAGACAAGCTCAGTGAGTTGCCTGATTGCGTATTACTTCACATTCTGTCTTTTTTGAACACCGAAGATGCAGTTGGAACTTGTATACTATCCACGAGATGGAAGAATCTCTGGAAGCATATTCCCGCCCTTAGATTAGATTCTCATTCACACTCCTTGTATACAAGCACCAATCTCAAGGGTTTCGCCAAATTCGTGTCTTCAATTTTGTCTAAACGCGATGCCTCAACAGCATTGCACACCGTTGATTTTCCACGCACCGGATTCGTGGAGCCTCACATACTCAAAAGGATTTTAAAATATGCAGTTTCACACAATGTCCAACAGTTACAAATCATTCTTAGATGTGATATTGAACACTTCACTTCATGCTTTTTTTCATGTCACACTTTAACATCTCTTGACCTCTTTGTTGGCCATAAGAATTGTAATTAGACATTATTTCCAAATTCTCTAAATTTGCCAGCGTTAGCTAACTTATCTATAAAGAACTTTGCCTTTTGTGTCGGCGATAATGGCTGTGCTGAGCCTTTTTCAGAATTTAAGAAGTTGAATAGTTTGATCATTGACCGTTGTACTGCTCTTGATGCGGAAAACCTACACATATCAAGTGTCACACTTGCTAATTTAACAATAATAACACCTCGTGTTGTAGCTAGGAACTACCGCAAAATCGAGCTATCTACTACAAGTCTTCACTCTTTTGTTTTTATCGGTATTCCTTATCAGAAACTCGTTGGGAGCCATCTTTGTTCAGTAAAGCATCTAAACATTTATCCAAATGTACCTTGGAATTACGCAGATTTAGATTGGAAGCATGCAAATCTTTTAGTTTTTCTCAGCTGGTTGCTAGAGCTTGTTGATATCAAATCATTCACAATCAGTTCAACTACTCTTCAGGTATACTTTAGTTAAATGTGCTTCAAAATGTCAATTATTCTGGCTAGCTTTCTGTTTCTCAAAATTCATTCATTCTGGTTTTAACTTTTCATGTTTTGAGATTTTATTTTTGCTTTCTTAAGATTTTTGCTTTTTAAATAATTTTTTTTCCTAAATTTACTAAAAAATATTTGATTTGCATGAAACTGATCATGATTCATTATCATCCGTCATTGCTTAGGTTCTCGACTTAGTTCCTGATCTATTAAAGGTTGACTTCCCTTACTTATGTAACTTGAAGTCACTGAAAGTAAAAATGAAAGGAATTCCACCGGGATTATCCAAGAAATTGATAGATGCCAACTTAGCGCAGCTTCCTCCAAGGTCACAAGAAGAAGCTTCCAAGTTACAGGAAGCATTTAAACTAGGGTCGAAATCATCTTCTTCCATACCTGAGGGAATACTTGACTTTTTGCTTCAAAACTCACCTTCAGCAAAAGTTGATATCATCAATTAGATTGCAAAAGGTAAAATATGCATTTTACATCATTTATTAGCTTGGTTTTTCTCTTACTTGTTTCTGTTTTCATTAGTCTACTGTTATAACTTATTATCATGGATTAATTCAAGTCCTTTGATTAGAGAAACAAAACTGTACATGAACACTTGTACTATTATATCCAATCTCAACTTATATGTGGATACTCTATAGCAAGTATTGGGTTGCTTGTTTTGAAAGAAAGAAAGTTAATGGTGGTTGGTTTGGAAAAGTAATATTTTTGAGGTGAAGGAAGGTTATTATTAAGAAGAAAAGTAGAAAGAGGTAATTCATAGACGTTAAAGAAGAAAGGAGTAAAGATAGAATATGAAAATGTGTGTCTGTACAGTGTATGCAAAGTCGTGTGCATCTTGAATCAGATATTCAGATGTACAACTAGTTTAAATTAACTTCTAGTTTGTAGAATATTCCTAGCTGAGATAAACTTTAGCTCCTAACTTGTCAAAAAAGCTTAATTGTGTAACTTGAATCACATGGAGTGCTAGAAAAGATTAGGAAAAAGATCAATCTGAAGGGAAATGATTCTTCAAAACAAAATATTCACCCTGGAGTGTTTACAACCTAATTTCCGTCTGATACGAGAACATTCTTGACTCAAACTTAATATGTTGCTGATTTACTAGAGAAGGCTGTCATGACATGTTGCAAACCCATTCATCGCTGTTATACTGGTTTGGTGCAGTCTCTGCTAACTCAGTTACATATTCCTTTCTCTACACTTTTTTTTTTTATTAAGTGTTTTTACAACCACCTTTTATTGTGAGAATCAAAGTGCAGTGGCACTTAGTTATAATTCTGTCATGCAAGCATCGGAACTAGATTTCTACTTTGTTAGAGAGGAAGTTCTTAGCATCATTGTTATCAAAAACGCGCCTTAAGTCCCAAAATCGAGGTTTTTGTGACATTGCGTAGCTTCAACGACTCAAATCCATAGCAAAGTCCCAAAAACAGGCAAAATCCTATCAAAATCACAAAATCGTGAAATCTGTTCAAAATCGGAGGATTTTGAAGGATTTTGTTCATTTTTTGATAAGGGTCAGTTTTTGACCTGGTTCGTAAATTGACCCGATTTGAATCCATGACCCGGTTCTATAAATACCCAAAAGGCCAAAAAATTTCATTCTTTCACTTCCCCCACACTTCTTCAATAGTTACACGGGATTGTTCATATAATTGGCGATTTATTCGTAATTTATGATTACATATAAATTTTGCCTTTAAATATTTTGTTAGGCCTCTAGTCTTTGTCTTGAAACTTAATAGCCTTACTCACTTGTGATCAAGTATTTTGTCAGGCATTTAGGATTTTCCTTTAAGTATTTTTTCTAAGTTATTTACCATTATTATGACTACTAAAGAATATTTGCATCTAGGCTTTGAATCATTTATGTATATGTATTTTGTGTACTTTGAACTTTAGTCATTTATGACTATATGCAATTTATAACATATATTTAGCATTATTTTTGTTTTGGTAGAATCCTCGATTTTGATTGCGATTTTACGAGTTCCGACTATGCTATCCTATATCGATTCTACAAAAGTCCTTGAGTAAAATCCTTCGATTTTGATTGCGATTTTACGAGTCCCGATTTTGCTACTCCCTTTCGACTTGACGTAAAGTCCTGATTTTTATAACCTTGCTTAGCATGGTTCATACTGTCACACATACTCAACCAGATGACCATATTTCTGAGGTCGATGAGAGAAAATGAACATAGAAATGTTCTTAGATATCCAAAAAGAGAGGAATAATAACTAATATCTTCGGAATTGATTTGGCATGAAAGTGTGCGTGCGCGCACGAGACAGAGAGATAGAGCATCCTGTAACACGAATTGATTTTGCATGAAAGTGATTTTGCATAGAATTGATTTTGCATGAAAGTGTGTGTATCCATGCTCATGTGTGCATCTTGAATCACATGTAACACGAGTTTAAATTAACTTATATTTGTAAATGCTTCACAGCTTTGAGATAAACATTAGCTCTTAACATATGAAAAATCTTCCTGCTCATTGAACACAAGTGCATCCAGAATCACATGATAAGTGATTTGTGCACTAAATAAATCTTATGTGATTACCTTTTTCTAATTTATATTACTACCAATGCCTTCTTCTAATTGCCCTCATTAAAATTTTCATTCATTTTGACATGTGTAGGGAAAATATGCTGGCTGGTGAAATGATGATTGGCATTCTTTTTTCTTTCTCCCTAGATTTCTGCGGTGCTTGTTCATTGATTTTTTCTGTTTTAGTTGTTCGTGCGTCTTGTGTGTCTGATGTTGCATAGAGGGCACACAACTATAAATCTTCTTTCAAGGTTAAGACTACTGGAGTCATTGAGATGTTTAATATTTTGGAATTTGGATACACTCATAAGTTCCAAACTGAAGTTTTTGATGCTTTAGATCCAATATGGCTATTTTTTGTTTTGTCTTAACACAATTATGATTTTATTATATGGAACAAATTACAAATTGATATTACTGGAGTCTCTGCTGCTCTGTGATTTTTCTGGTTTATGCGATTCTGCATTGCTCATGTTATTTTTGGTCCTAATTGATGTCAACTCTCAGGAAACCAAATATTTCAGTGTAATATTGTATGCATAATTGATCTGTCTATGTATGTATATTTCACATCAATATGAATAAATCATATAAAAGACTCACCATGACTATAGTAACTTATTGTCAAATAGCTTGTCTATCCACTATGATGTCATTATAATGCAAATAACTCTTTCAAGAGTTAAAATGATACTTTATGGTCAGTACATGAATAAAAATGTCAGGTTTAAATACTCATTACATTACATCTGCCAGACTATATACATTTTATGCCTTCCAAAAAAATATGAACAAAAGTCGGACAAGAGTCAGCGTTGTAACTTGTAAGTCTCATTCTTTTGGATAAATAGTGATTTTTATCCCTAAATCTATAACCAGTATCCACAATTGTCCATTAATGTAGCTAGATTACAAAGTAGTCATTGATTGTTCCTTCCGTTTGTCAAAATAGTCTATGACAGAAACAAATGCTTATATGTCCGATTAAGAAATGCTTACATTTCATGCCTACTATACGTTTTAACCCTCAACGTGTTGATTCACCACGCTTCAACCTTACAAGAGCTCCATGGCGACGGCGTTAAAGGAAACATTTTAACATTGCAGACTGAAGGTGAGAAAAACACAAGAAAGGGAGTTGAAAATCATTTTAACAAATGCTTCTGAAAATCATTTTAAAGGTTTTACTATGGCAGTTAGACTGGGCTTTACTTTGAATATTCTTTTGAATTCTGCTCTTTACCCAACAGAATTTGCTCGCTCCCAACTGAAGTACCGAAAGTACCCCTGCACGAGTTAACTCACGCTAGAACAAAAAGGCCATTCATCTCCTCTTCTTCATCTTTGCCTTCGTCTCGTATTGGACGTTCATTTCTTCTTCTTAAATCTAACAGTCACGCTCTAAATCACATCTATTGGACTTTAATCCATGCCTTTCCAACTTTATCATAATACACTTTTCCCTTCCTTGAATTTAAGAAGCTCGCGTATTTTTTTGTCCTTGACGAGATTACCATGCCTCTTGTGCTCTTGAACTGTGCTTTTGTTTCAACGTGATTGTGGGATTTTGTTTGTTTTTTAGGGTGTCTTAAGTCACGTTGAGTATAATACCTGCGTGAGTTAAGTCACACAAAATTAACACTTGCGTGAGTTAACTCACGCAGAAGTATTTTAGTCTTTTCAGTTGGGAGCGAGCAATTTCTGTTGGGTAAAGAGCAGAAATCTATTCTTTTTGCCACACCTTGTGATTAAAATTGCTCTTCTCCCATTCAAATTCACTCACTCCCAACTGAACTGACCAAAATACTCTCAATGTGACTTAACTCACTTTGTGTATAACCTACGTGACTTAACTCACGTCAAACACGTGAGTTAAATCGCGTTCCAACTCAAGTTGGTAAATAACCATGCGATTTTTATGGCATGAAGTGAGTTAACATCATGATGAACAAAGGTTTAAATACTGCATCTTACACAACACTAATTAGTACAGTCAGTTCTACAATACTTTTTCTTTTACATCCTTGTTTGACGGTCATTAAGGAAATTCAAAAACTTTTCATTATAACTGTCCTTGGAGGGCTGTGAATTTTTTTTGTTTCTGCCCTAGTTTTTGCCAAAAATTCCAAAACTGACCTACTTTTATAAAAAATTGCAGAAATACCCTACTTTTTCTGACTTTCTGGTACCCCTCCACTTGGAGTTGCGGGGTACCCTAAAAAGTGGCGAAAATTTGTCCTTATTATACCCCGCAACTTGGACTTGCGGGGTACTTTTCTATTTTTTTTTCAAAAATTTTAAATACCCCTCTACATGGAGTTGCGGGGTATTTTCAGATTTTTTTTTTTTTAAATTTTAAATACCCCTCTACTTGGAATTGCGGGGTATAATAAGGACAAAATTTGTGTATTGGTTTCCGTTTTTGCATGCATAATATATAAAAAAAATAATTAAAATATTTAATTTTTATAATTTAGGCATTAATAAAAAAGTAATTATAATAATAGTGATAATATTTATAAAATTAAAAACATACCAAATACAATAAATATGAAATAAAGACTAGATTGCTACTGATGTCTAATATTAATGCAATTTTTGCGGGAATGACCGGGCATCCTACACACGCCGCATCTTCTCTCAGTTTCCACGTCGTCCATCTCGGTCCTAATGCGAGTAATTGGTGGACGACCTTTCTTTTCCCTACGCATGGACTTGTCAGTCATGATGTTTTCTGAGAATGGCTCACCAGAATTTACCCTTGCCGCTGCCTCATGTCCTCTTTTAGCAAACAAGGCTGCCAACCTGTAATAGGATGCTTTCACAATAGCTGTGATCGGGAGTCCTCGAGTACCCTTATACACGTTGTTTTGTGACTCTACCAAGTTACTTGTCATGTGGCCCCATCGTCGACCATCATCATGCGATTGAGTCCACTTTTCTTTGACCCTAATATTAATAAGATTGCATTAATATTAGACATCAGTAGCAATCTAGTCTTTATTTCATATTTATTGTATTTGGTATGTTTTTAATTTTATAAATATTATCACTATTATTATAATTACTTTTTTATTAATGCCTAAATTATAAAAATAAATTATTTTAATTATTTTTTTATATATTATGCATGCAAAAACGGAAACCAATGCACAAATTTTGTCCTTATTATACCCCGCAACTCCAAGTAGAGGGGTATTTAAAATTTAAAAAAAATATCCGAAAATACCCCGCAACTCCAAGTAGAGGGGTATTTAAAATTTTTGAAAAAAAAATAGAAAAGTACCCCGCAAGTCCAAGTTGCGGGGTATAATAAGGACAAATTTTCGCCAATTTTTAGGGTACCCCGCAACTCCAAGTGGAGGGGTACCAGAAAGTCAGAAAAAGTAGGGTATTTCTGCAATTTTTTGTAAAAGTAGGGCAGTTTTGGAATTTTTGACAAAAACTAGGGCAGAAACAAAAAAATTTCGAGGGCTGTAGAGCCGCTGTACTGGCACACCAGGCTCTGGCGGTTACAAAATCGTGGGAAGTGTAACCTCCAGAGAGATTATTACGGGAACGTGCGAAGAGACGTTGGGGTTCGTTTGAACCGGTCTCGCTTGCTCCGTGCACCCCCCTCGCGGGGAAGGGTTATGCCGCAAGTAATGTTGCCAAACGTGGTATGTGGGCTTTGGATTGTATTGGGCCTAAGTAGATAGGTCAAATATCCTTTTGGCCCGTTCAGAACAGTAGCCCCCCAAGTCGTTGCTCTTGATGAAGAGTAATGACTTAAGGACGAGCGTGTTTTGCTGCTCGTGGACGATTGAAGAAGAGGGATTTTCTATGGATTTCTTAATAAGTTTAAAAACTCATCTTCTACTGTGGTCTTAAACTCTGTTCCTGATCAACCCTCTGATACCATCACTAAAAATGCTGACCCTGAACCATTCACCACTGACCAAACCTCTTCTTCAAACCAAGCTCTTCAAACTTTTATTCCTGCCATAACTACAAAAGTTCCTTCTCCACCCACTTTGTTTCTAGATTCTACTATATTAGCAGATGTGTGTGAGAATATCTTTCAGAAGCTGAACAAGTTAGTTCAAGCTAGGAACAACCTGACTCATGAAGAAAGATATGATAAGCAAGGGAGGAGACTAAAAGAAAGAGTTGACTTTGTCCTGTCTAAACTTCAAAGATCATCTCTTGATGCTCAGGACAATCTTCAAGACTGGTTGAAAGGGGTTGTCAATAATTTGCAAGAAGTAGAGGTCAAAAGAACACAAAGGAAGACTTAACTGTGCATATCAGGCACATATGCTTCTGATATCATACATCCCAGTGTTCATCCTAAGGAGTTGGATCTCACATGGTTGACCAAGATTAATGTTAAATCAGCTTCTACAGAGTTGGAACTGTTGTAAAGAAACTTTGCACGAAAGAGAGAACAAGCAGTTGAAGAAAGAGCTTCTAGAACAGAAATCGCTACTGCTTGAATACGAAACAACTACAGAAGCTAAGCTGAAAGAAGCAAGGATTAGGGAAGAGAATCTGCTCAGAAGCAATGAGGATTTCAAGCAAGAAATGAAGAAGCAGTTAGAAGATACGAACAAGATGCACAAAGAGATGATGGAGATGTTCCAGAAACAAGCCAAGTTTTAGTTGCACACCTTTAGCTTGTTTATTTTCTTTGTTTGTACTTTTGCATGTTTTTGCTTCTAACTATGTTTATGCTTCTGAACTGATTTCTTTGCTTCTGAACTATCTTTATCTTTTTTTTTTCTTCACACAGTTTTTCTCATATCTTCTTTTTGTCTATTTTTTTTTTTTTATCTTTTTGTTGATGACAAAAGGGGGAGTTAGATGTATAGTATTTATAGGCTCTGAGCCCTATTAATTTAATTCTAATCAAGTTAAATTAATAGGACCTTCTTCTTATCTCTTTGTCTACTAATGTGAGATTATTCTGAGAGTATAACGTTTTTAATGATGAATTTAATTAACATGGATAGAACTCAGGGGAAGCTTAGAAACCTCACCTTAAAGTACTATTGGACTCAGGGGGAGCTTACAAACCTCATACCCTTAAATTCAACCTGTTTATTAGATTAACAACAATTGAACATTTTAAATACTAGTGTTTGTCATCATCAAAAAGGGGGAGATTGTTGGAACAAAATGTGTTTAACATTACCCTTTGAGTTTTGATCATAACAAGGTATTAAAAAAATTGTCAATTGGATATGCTAATATTTGTTCAAGTGTGCAGGACCAAAGACAAAAATGTAGTGTCTATTTTTAAAGCATAGGTTCAGAACGAACAAATGAGAGCAATGGAATTAACAAGTAGAAAGCTTGAAGCATCTGAAGACACAGTGCTCCTGAAGAGCTGACGTCATCAGAAGCAACATCACCAGAAGCTGTTTTCATCAGAAGCTGAAGATCATCAGAAGTTGAAAGAATCAAAGCTTCAAAAGGATGTTCAAATAATTTTAATCTCGTCTAGCATTGCAGAAGACTGAAAGAACAAAGCAATGACTAATTCAAATGGATTTGAAGGCATTGGATGCTTTTACGTTGGAGAGAGTTGACAAAGGACAATTGTACGAAGTGTACAACCATTATCTCCACTACTCTGTTTTGTATCTGCAACAGGACAAGAAAAACAGCTATGCCTGCACCAGTGTTCCTCTAGACTTGGAATGGATTTGAAATTGATCCTTCATAGGACAATAACCAAATCAGGCAAAAGATCATTGGTGATTTGATCAAGCTTCAAACGACTCTTTTTGATGTGCTGGCAATTTCAACGTATCTTTTACACCTCTATATAAAGGAGTGAAGACCTGTTGTTTAAAGTATGCAGACACACACATATACAAGACTCAACAACAATTTTAAAGTGCCAAACCTCTGCTGAAATTGTTCTGCATCAAAGTTCATCTAGAATTTCTTGTCAAAGTTCATATCTTAGAAAATCTGGAGTCATAAGAGTCTGTATCTGATTTGTATTGTGAACACCACTGATTATATATCAAGTGTTCAACCTCAAACAAATTTCTTTGTAATTCTGTTTAAATAGAAGTCTCTTGCTTGTGTGCTTGAGCAATAGAAGTCTCTTGGAGTTGTGCTTGAGCAATAAAAATCTCTTGCAGTTGTGCTTGAGCAATAGAAGTCTCTTGCAGTTGTGCTTGAGCATTGAAAGTCTCTTGACTGTGTTCAGGATCATGAGAAATCTCTTGCAGTTGTGCTTGAGTGATTTGAAGTCTCGTGCTAGTTGTAGCATTGAGTAGTTGTAATCAGATATTACATTCTTAGTGAACTCTTCTTGGAAGAGCAAGGGGGACAGGACTACTTCCGGTTTGTGGAAGGAACATGTATAATTGCTTTGTGTCCTTCTTCTTCTTCTCTCTCTCTCTCTCTCTCTCTCTCTCTCTCTCTCTCTCTCTCTCTCTCTCTTTTATCCGCTGCAATTAGATTCTGATTATCACTTCAAAAGTTGAACTCTATCTGCTTTTGATCAGCAACTTCAGTACGAGAAAACAAAGAAAAAGTCAACACAATTCAACCCCCCTTTCTTGTGTTTTCCTCACCTTCATGGTGTTGGTCGTGCTTTGAAGTGTCGTAAGTTGACTCCTCGTTTTGTTGGACCGTTTGAGATTTTTGAGAAGGTTGGGGTTGTAGCATATCGGATTGCGTTACCACCGTCTTTGTCGAATCTTCATGATGTGTTTTATGTGCCTCAGTTGCGGAAGTATGTGTATGATGCGTCTCATGTGATTCAACTGGATGATTTGGAAGTAAAAGATAATTTGACCGTTGAAACTTGGCCAGTTAGGATTGAAGATCGAGCGGTGAAGCGTTTACGAGGCAAAGAGATCGTTTTGGTGAAGGTGATTTGGGTTGGACCAACTAGCAAGTGCCACTTAGGAATCAGAGAGTAGGATGAAAGTTTCGTATCTGGAGTAGTTTCCTTCAGGTAATTTTCGAGGGCGGAAATTCTTTTTAGGAGGGAGAGTTGTAACAGCCTGATTTTCGCTAGATTTATTTTATTATTTATTCATGTGTGGTTATATGTGCTGGTATGTGATTAATTGCCTCTGTGTGTATTTTGAGTTAGGATTAGTGGATTTCGGTGTTAGAAGGGTATTATAGTCATTTTAGACTCAGGGGTATTTTAGTCATTTTGTGAGTAAGGGTAAATTAGTAAATTCATGGTGAGAGTTATTTTTAGTGTTTCAAGTGAGAACCATTATTTTACTAGGTTACTATTCGGTGGTGGTAATTAGTTTTGAATCGGTAATTATTCTGTAACTTTTAACCGTAAGTGGATAGAAACTTTGGGAGTTAGTTTATAAGAGTTTTGAGCCCATTAGACTTTTAAGGGTTAAGCCCATTAGTGTGGACACTATTTAAACCTTAGTCTTTGAGGAAATTAGGTCACCTAGTATCATTTGTTCATTTCATATAACATTTTGAGAGAGGTAGAGAGAGAAAGTTCAAGAGAAGGAGAAAAAGGGTTAGAAGAGGGAAAGCTTGAAGAACCAAGAGGTGATAGAGATTCTAGGAGCTTAATTGAAGTTTTGGCTAGGATTATTGCTTATTGAGGTAAGGGGGCTAGTTTTCATTCATAATCTCTTTGTATAATTTCTTTTCTACTTCTACCCATAACTGCTTATTTGTGAAAAGTGATTATTATGATTTTAATTGATAAAATTCGCGCTTATGATTTGATATAATGTTGGGTATGTGAATTTGATGTGGATTAAGTTGTTGATGATGAAATTACATGCTCAAGATGTGTATATATGTATTCTTTGTGTTTTCACTCAAAATTGATGAAATATAATGTTGATGTTGATGAATTGTTGATGAATTCATGATTGGTTGTTGTTGTTGCTATTGTGAGATGTTGTTGTTGATGAGTGATGCCATGGGTAATCATAATCATAGAACTTGTTATGAATTTGTGTTGTTCTTGAGGGTTTTTATGAAAAATGGTCAAATGGTGAATTATGTTGAAATGATGTTTTGATTTCAAGTTCTATATAGTTTTTAGTGTCTTTTATGTACATAAACCTATAAACAACCTTTGGGAACAAATCTGGATGTTTGGGGATCAAAATTTGGGTTTTTGGGTGAAAAATGGTGTAAAATCTGTAACAACAGGGGAAAACTCGCTACAAACTCGCTATAGGCGAAATCTGTCTGGAACATTTTCGTTATCAGCCAGAATTTCGCTATTAGCGAAATTGCACAGTGACAACATTCCCTATTTCGCGTTCTTGCGTCTTTTTCACACATTTCTGTTTTGAATTGGCCTTCGGTGTAAACATGAAAATTTTAGATAATTGAATTAGCTTTCCAATGACTTTGGTTTGACATCAAATTGAGTTTCAGATTTTGAGTTATGATGAAAGCACTCCAAGTAGGTCTTGGAGAAATTTTAAGTAAACTTAGCATGACTATTTCCATGTCAACCCAAAACTTATGGTTTGTTTCCAAACTTCAAAACTAAAAGTATTAGGAGTTCAATTAAGAGGTTTAAGAGTATTTAACCTATGTCTTGTTGAATCTAACTTGGTTTTGTTTTGAAAAAGATTTGGTTTTGCAATATAAAAGAAATGATATGAACTTGTCGTAACTTTATGATTTTGATGATTTTGTCGTAGTCGGCCGGTGAAACGCACATGTATACATAGTCGAGGCCCTAGAGTTTATTTACTTGGTTTTGGTTCATTTGTCTCAATTGTTTTAAAGTTGTAAAATGATAGACGAACTTTGTCGAAAATTATCTTTAAGGCCGAATACTTTGCAAATCTTTTGTGAATAGATTTATATGATTATATGAGGATGTATGAATGGTTGATAAGTGTTGAATATGATGTTTATCATGATGTGATGTATTTTCTCCTTTACTTGGATTGTGAGAAATCATATGATGTTGTTGAATTATATCGATGTTGGCGAATACATATGTGTTGATTGATTGTGATATTGATGGTGAATACATATATGGTAATTGATTGTGATATTGTCGGTGACTGCATATATGTCTAGTGTTGGTGATCTTGTTACTGATTGCATATATGTTAAGTGAATGGTGATGATGTGGTGAATTGTTTGTGTGAACATATGCATTGTGTCGAGTCATATGTTCATGCATACATGTCTGATGGTGACGGATTTTTATATCCAAAATGTAAGACAAGTGTGAAATCTTACAAACAATGTTTTTGTTGCATCGAAGGTGACGACTGGTGATTTAGTACCGCATGCATCTAAAAGAGTCTAGAACATTGCATGCATTTGAATATGTGACTTGGTGAATTTGTGCATTGGTGAAATTTGGTAAATGTTGTGATTATGTGGATTGGTGTATATGTACATTGGTGGATTTTTGTTGATGATTGCGAATATTCGAGCTAGGCTCTAATTCCATGTCTTAGTTGCTTGTGCTTATACACTTGGTGAATCTATTTGATGATAATAATTTTGGTAATAGTAATGAGGTGAGAATTGTATATGTATATATGTATGATTTGGTGATTTCTTTGATAATGATGATTGCTTGCTTATAACTTCGAAATGATGAATTGTACTTGTTGAGTTAAGTATGCTAAATAAAGAATAAGGTGAGTAATCCTTTCATTGATTGATGTTGATAAATGATGAGCTTATGCTGATGACTAGATTGAGATTGAATATTCTTCCTATGCTATGTTAGTATTGTGATAGCTTGTTGTGTATGGAATAGGGGATAATAATCATGTGATGTTAGTATTTTAAGAGGGATGGGTATGTATATGTGATATGCATGAATCCTTGAATGCTTATGTTTGTTTATGTTGATTATGATTGATGTGAAGCTAACCCCCAATGGTCTTGGACCGCCTACCTGTTTGTATGAATGGGTAGACAGAGTGCAGGATGTTGGAACAAAGGGTGTTTCACAAAATCACCTATTGAGTTTTAATAATAACAAGGTATTAAAAATCATCAATTGGACATGCTAAACAATTTGTTCAAGTGTACAGGATCCATAATCAAAGTACTATTCATAAAGATTCTGATTGAACAAGTTCAAGAGCAAAAGAATTTTATTTGAAGCTAAGAAGCATCTCGAAGAATGCATCTGAAGAAATGCGTCTGAAGAAGTGCGTCTGAAGTAACGAGTCTGAAGAAGAGCTCCTGAAGACACGTCATCAGAAGCAATGTCATCAGAAGCAATGGTCATCAGAAGCATATCTCGTCAGAAGCTACTTCACCAGAGTTGACAAAGGACAATGTACGAAGTGTACGACCACGAACTCTGCAACCACCATCTCTGCAACTTTGTCTCTACATCAAGACAAGATAACAGTAACATTGCTGCAGACGTTGTTCCCTTTGTAATGGAATGGATTTGAAATTAGTTCTTCATAGGAGAACTATCAAATCAGGCAAAGGATCAAGGGTGAAGAATCAAAGCTTCAAACAAGACAAGTTGATGTAACGGCTAAATTCTCAACGTCTCTCAAATCCTCTATAAATAGGGATGAAGACTTAGAGAACAGCTGCTAATACACACACGCATATACAAGGCCAATACTCTGTGCAAAACGTCGTAAACATACATCAACAACTTAGAGAATTCTTTCAATTGTTCAAATCTTAGAATTCTTAAGTGTCTAGAAAAATAGAGTCTGTTATGTTTCGTATTGTATTGTGAATACCTCTGATTATATATCAAGTATTCAAAACCTTATTCAATTCTTTGTAATTGTTAAGATAAGTCTCTTTCAGTTGTGATTGAGCAAAGGAAGTCTCTTGGAGTTGTCCTTGAGCATAGAAGTCTCTTTCAGGTGTGAT
>Ga0228711_1008347_pt1 | contig 14571 bp, 8 predicted proteins | sample MedpolnodulmetaG_2_FD_177996 | JGI IMG/M metagenome (GOLD analysis project Ga0228711, IMG submission 177996) | Root nodule microbial communities from Medicago polymorpha collected in Santa Monica, California, United States - brown nodules | ecosystem: Host-associated > Plants > Roots > Nodule...
TGATTGATAATACTTTGGTATTTCGTTAGATACTTATATGTTTTTTATAGAACTATTGATGTTTACAAATTGAATTGTACTCTTGGAATGATTTTTTGAAATTGTTATGATACAATTAAATGTGCATAATATAAGGATATTAAAATCAAAGAAGAATATTGTAAATAACAACATTTGTCGCACATTATTTATTTGTGACTGAAAATTTTATATAAATTTATCCCAACAAATAATTTTAAAAAAATAAAAAATTTAACCCAATCTGGGACGGATTTTAAGTATTTTGTCCCAAATATTGGGACGGAATTTGAGATTTCTGTCGCAATGTTGGGACGGAATTAAATAATGGGATAAAACATTTAATTACATTCCGTTCCAGATTTCGTCCCAAACGTGTGACGGACGATGTAATTCCGTCCCCAAATTATTGCGACAGCAAGAATTGCGACGAAATTATTTTGTTCAAAATTCCGTCCCAGATTTCAACTGGGACGGAAATTTACACTATTGTGCGACGGAAATTTCCGTCCCAAATCAATGTTTTTCTTGTAGTGTTAGTGACATACAAAACTTTAGGTACAACTCAAATAATTTATTATAGGTCAAATTACACCAGGGGTCCTTTAAGTTTCACGTTTGTAACGAATTGATCCTTTAAGTTATTTTTGTAACATATCAGTCCTTTAAGTTGACAAATTGTTTCGACATAGCCTTATGTCAAAAAAACCTGAAAAACTGATGACAAATTTTTTCGAATTTGTTAGTGCATTTCAGTTGAGTTCAATAATGCTGCTATATGAAAATAAATTGAGGAGTTGAGAAAGTCTTTATCAATCAAAATCTTCACTTATGTGGATTAGGAAATAATAAATATAAAAAATAGGGTGAAAAATGGAAAAACGACCTAACAGAGCTACCAAAAGTCATAAACCAAACTTGGAAGTCATAAACCACGTTAAATTGTCATGAAGTGAAGTATCAACTGAAATGCACTAAAAAATTCGAACAATTTGTCATCAGTTTTTAAGATTTCTTTGACGGAAGACTATGTCGAATCAACTTGTCGACTTAAAGGACTGATACGTTAAAAAAATAACTTAACAGACCAATTCGTTACAAACGTGAAACTTAAAGGACTCCTGATGTAATTTGGCATTTATTATATTTATGCGATTTTTGCCTTCTGTGATGGCCGTAGATAGAAGTCGAAAACATGTAGTGACAGTCTGGAGAACTTTCACTGACAGTCAAAAATCATAGAAGGTCACCTTGATAGTAGAAGCGACCGCCACTCAAAGTAATTTCAGCAATTACCTACGGACATGTGACCTCTAGTCCCATATTTTGTGTCTCACTAGAAGTCAATTTACTCTTGTAGTGCATGTGAATATTCTATTATGACATTTATGAATTTTAAAATTCGTACTGGTTAAGTCTTTTGATTTATTTGCGTACATATCTCCTCTACGATATTAGATACTTGGACCATTCTTGAATTGTATACATTTTAATTGAATTATGTTAATCCATGTTCATCATCTTTAATTACATGAAACATTTATTTTTGAAAAGATTAATGACGTGAAACATGTATATAGCATTTATTTCACTATCAAATATAGTTCCTACATTATTGTTGGACCGTCAATATCTTCCTAAGGATCTAGAAGTCCCCCCAAAAGGTCTAAAGACCCTCCTAGAGGCTTCATCACCCTTCTAAAGGGCTCTAAGGCCCAGGGCGCCGCCTAAGCCAGATTCTAGAAGCCTCTAGAGCTCGGCAGAAAAACTTAAGTGCCCTCATTACTTATGGTTTAAGTCATGATAAATCAGGTCCATAGAGGGCTATAAATACCATGCCACGATAAATCAGGCCCATAGTGGGCTATAAATACCACGCTTAATATCAATTATTGCAGTTGGTGCCGTCTGTGGGAACCTCGGTAAACTAACCTAGGCCACACCTCTGAATCGCAATCGCGATTTAGAAAACCATAAGACACGAAATCTAAATTGTATCCTTCATAGGGATTCGGAAACCCTTTTTTTCCCACTACCTCATCGCCACTGTGACGGAATCCTCCAATCATGACGCCGTGGAATTGCCTAAAGATCTCTCAAGCATGGCAGTCGTAGAAAGAAACCGTTCATGATGATATGCCAGAACGTCATCAACACACCCCGAAGTTGTTTTATAAGCAGATTCTAATATTCATGGATGAATTGTCACATAACTGTTTTCTCTTTTTTTAATTTTGTTAATTGTATATATATCATGACGGCTTCTCTTCTCTGTGATAACATAAGTTTCAATATAAAAAAACTTATGCTTTTTTTTTTATACAATTAAGCAAGCATTGAATTCTATCCACTAGACTAGACTACTTGATAAAAAAACAATATGATTTTCTACATTGTTAAAGTTTAGCATTTCTTATATTGTTTATATTTTAAAAAATTTTGGAAAAAAAAAAGACTAGTGCTTTTTAAACGGTTGATATGGTAGCCTCATGATCCTTGTATTTGATAATTGATTATTGCTATCCAAATAGAAGAATTGTTTGATTTTATGTATGGATTAGCTTTAATCAATAATTAAAAGATAAATTAAAATTATTATTTCTTTACTAAAATAACAACATTTATTCATTCAAAATCTTATAATACATTGATGTAGACTTCAAATTTTAACTAGTCTCTATACACAAATTACAAAGAAAGAAAATCAATTACGTTTTGGGCATGATTATTTTTAAGAAATAAAAATTTACTTTTTTGTTGAAAACTAATTAGGACTTGTCCGTGCGTAGCAAGTAGCTATATATTTAATTTCTACGATCCATTCCCTCCTTTATCTTCCGCTGTGTCGTTTTTCTCTCTGCCTTCCTGGAATGATCCTTGATAGTTTGTCTTCTCTCATTGGAGTCTCTATGTGTTTATGATTTGATTGTGTGGAAAATCTCAGTTTTGTAGGTAACCCTCTGCTCACGTCTTTTTTTATTTTATTTTAAAACAAACAAAAAAGATGGGAGAGGTGCAACACAAGGACTTCAAGAGGTCACTTATTGTAGTACTACTTTCGCCCAAACACGTTAATTAACTGCGGAGTTCTGATGGGATCTGGTGCATTAGCGCCTTTGGAATGAAGTAATGATGTATATGGAACATATTCCCTTGTAAAAAATAATAGTAAATCAAATAGTTGTCTGACTATAAATATGGACTGCGTCCTCTCAATCCTGTGTTTCAATCCACAACTCTAACTCCAACATATGCACGCATAAATTCGTTTAATTTTAGAGGTCACATCTGTAAAATTGTTGTCCAAAGTAGTTAATTTTGTTCTAATTGAATCATCTAATTTAAGATCATTTTTGCATCACTTCCAAATAATTATGATTCACTTTGCATACATCTGTAATGTTGAATATTCAATGCTTACCAAAAGTAATATGATAAAATTATTTCTGTTTGCAAATTGCTTTTTATAGCGAAAACTTCACGAGATTTCACGAACCCTTATGTCAATTAATATCTGCCCTAAATTACATCCATGCCCCCCCTTTTTCTGGCCAGGAAACAATTGTATTGGTTGAATGGGTCATCGGGATAAGTTCGGGACAAAATCCTTCTTGACAAATAGCATTGCTCTTTTTGTTTTTCTCTCTTATATATTCATATTTTTTTAGTTTGAATCAAATTCTTCTGACCTCTTTAGCTCTCATATGAAAGAATTTATAAGCTGATCTCACTAAATAAATGCTCGATATGAATCATTGATCCAGACCCAAAAGTCTACACCTTCAGAGAAGATCGAAATATCTAAAGTATGGTGCAACTCTACCAAAAGCATAAGTTCCCACTCAAAAATATCCCCCATATCCACATAAAATCCCAGACCCATACAGATCCCTCTCTCACGATCAAACCAATCACTTTAGCTTCTTTTTGGATAGAAACTTGAAATAGTCTGGAGAAACGAATTCTCTAAAGAATAGCTCCCAACCAAGGATCTGCCCAAAAAATTGTAGATCGACCATCTCCAACCTTCCTGGGATACTATCAGAGGACAAATTAGTAGACTCGGACTGACATGTTCAGAAGTTACTTTCTTAAATATATTCGTTTATGTCTAACATTGTATATTCTCTTTTGTTTACATAGCTTATAGAAAGAAAAAAAAACTTAATTTCCCTTAAAAAGAAAAAACCTAATTTATGTCCTCTTTTCTTTGCACCCTTCATCATTCATTACATTTTAGATGGAGAGACTGATATGGTTATGGCCGATTTTGCTTTATAGAATCAGAAAGAGGTCTAAATAGAACAAATGAGCATCAGATACCTTCATTTGCAATAATTCCATGAAATCATTTCAACTTCTATTTATATTTGATTTTTATATTTATGTCCTCCAAATCAAATTTGCATATTTTCTTATGTTGTGATTGTACCACATGTGACCCAATTTGTGAAATTAGAGATACCTAGCTATCAGCGTATGAAGAGGTAGTTACATGTTTCCCACGAACAACGTCCTCATGCTAGCTACCAGAAGGGAAAAATCTATTATTTTTCTAAAATAAGTTACATGACACCCCACACAACATGCGGGTCTAACTCTAGTATTTTATTATCTTTATGCGATTTTCGCCTACTGCGTGTTGACCGTAGATAGACTCAATCCTATCTGGCACCCTTTCACTTGTGTCATGTATCCACCTGAATCGACTCAATCCTATCTGAATCAATTCAAAACTGTCTCTGACCTTGTGTGAATCGTTTCATTCCCTCTTGAGTCGTATCATCAAACTCTCTGACTCTCTGAATCGATTCAATCATCCATCTGGGCAGCTTGAATTGTTTCATATATCTCTTGACTTGCATCAATCTTCATGTACTCTTCTTTGTCTGGACTTGGCTTTCTTGAAGTCTGAATCGATTCAATCTGTTGTTTTTGTGCGAAAATTGAGTCTTTTCAATTTAAAATGTTCAAGTTTAATTAATCGACCCAAAGTTTAACTGAATTGCAAATGTTAAGACATACCACATAATACTTTTAATGCTCCAATACCTCTTATTTTGGGTCGATTAAATAAACTTGAACATTTTAATATTGGAGGAAATAATTTTGGGAGTGGAGAAGCTCATGATTTGGATTTTCTATCATCATTGACCAATTGTACCCAATTGTCAGTGATCTTTGCTTTTGGCAATAATTTTGGTGGTGTGTTGCCGAATCTTATAGGAAACTTCTCCATCAATCTTTGTTTGCTTCATATGGAGCATAATCAAATATATGGAGTGATACCTGAAACAATTGGGCACCTAATTGGATTAAATGTCTTACAAATTGTACACAATTTGCTTGAGGCAACAATTTCAGATTCCATTGAAAAGCTTCTAGGAGTATTGTACTTGAATTATAGGGACTAAATTTGAAAACTTATGATTTTATAGATACTAAAAACATATTTAACCTTAACTTATATTAAGCAAATGAGATGATTAAATTTTGAATTTTAATCAAAATTTTAAATAGAACATTTCTTTTTAAGGAAAATAGAACCTTTTGAAATGTATTTATGTTAAATGGATTCTGAATATAAACTTAGATATTTTGAATATCAACTTGGAGAAGAAGCTAGGATGGAGGGTGGGCCAATGGATGAGTCAACTAAAAAAGAGGTAGTGGGGTACATCAATAATAAGGTAGTGGTGGGTTGTGTAGGATGGATACAACTCTTTTTCTCAATCTTCCACGGACGATATGATGGTGTGCTTTCCGCCTTCCAGTAATGAGCCTTGACTATTTCACTTGGTCTAGTTGAAGTCTATGATTTGCTATACTTATTACTCCACCCGTCTCACAGTAATTATCTTTTTAGAATTTTTCTATATCTCAAACTAGTTGTGTTTAGAATATTAATATAATATTTATAATTTTTTTCTTTTATTATATCTTTGTTTATTGAATTTCATCAAACTTAACTATTCCACTAACTACAATTAATAATGATATTTTAGTAAATGATAGTAATTTTACCATTAAAATTAGAGTAAATTACACTCCCCTCCTCTAAGAAATACTTAAATTGTTTCTTCAAAAAAAAAAAAACTTAAATTACACTACCCTCCCGTCTTATGTCAAAATATACATTTCTCTCCCCTCCCATATTAATGCGGATCTATTTTATTATAATCAAAATTCGAATCATATTTTTCTCTACGTTTGACATACAATATCGTTAACATTTAGTTTTAAAAAATTATTATAAAATATGATACAGTACAAAATTAATTAATTTTCTAAAATTACCAAACCAATGAATTATGGGTAATAAAAAATGTATTTTATATTCTAAATCATTAACTTAATAATAAAATAATCAAACTGTTTTTATGATTGATATTGAAATTCAAAAGAAATGAATTACTTTTTCTTAAATGATGGATAGAAAATACTAGATATCATAAAAATATTTATTTATGTAAATGTGGAATGAAATATAATTCATAAAAAATTCATAAGGAAGGGGATTGTAATCCAAACATCTCACGGGGGAGGGGAGTATAGTTTAATTTAGGTTTTTACTTTCAAGGAAGGGGAGTCTATCTTATAGCATAAGAGTGTAGAGGAGTGTAATTCAAGTTTCTCTTAAGGGAAATGAGTGTAATTTACTCTTAAAATTAACACAATTAATCATATTCTTAAAAATCGTGCACAAACCTTAATACTATGATTTTGATATTCATAAATATCACATTTACATTATTTAATTTTAAAGACTAATATTTCAAAATGATATAAACTAAATTAGTTTTCATAAACCAAAAATACAAAACAATTACTATATTTTGAGTCGGTGGGAGTATGACTGGAATCTAATTTTTGGAGCGTTAACTATGCTTCCCACGTTTGGACTAAAGCACTTAACTCTTGCACATACTTCTCTTTATATATCTGATCAAATCTCAAAGCTGCATATATGCACTAAAAGGTATTCTTGAGTTATCCGTAATAGAATAGCAAAATGAAATTTTTTATGATGTTTTTTCTCTGCTTTGCTAGCCAGATGTTGGTGCATTTCATGCCCTTGGCAACAGTTGCGCTTTCTTTGAGCTCAAAGACTGATAAGCTGGCTTTGCTTGCTTTGAAGGAAAAGCTAACAAATGGCGTTCCAGATTCTCTTCCATCGTGGAATGAGTCTCTACATTTCTGTGAATGGCAAGGGATTACATGTGGTCGTCGCCACATGAGAGTCTCCGCCTTACATTTGGAAAATCAAACATTGGGTGGCACTCTCGCACCATCAGTGGGAAATCTAACCTTTCTCAAAATTCTCAAACTTAAAAATGTCAACTTGTATGGTGGAATTCCAAAACAAGTTGGTCGATTGAAGCGATTGCAAGTTCTTAACTTAAGAATTAACCATCTTGAAGGAGAGATTCCCATAGAGCTCACTAATTGCACAAATATCAAGGTAATTGATTTTCAACTCAATCATCTGATCAGTGGGAGAGTTCCATCATGGTTTGGATCAATGATGCAACTTACTACCTTGTTTTTAGGTGCCAATAATCTAGTTGGTACTATTCCATCTTCCTTAGGAAATGTTTCATCACTCAAAATGCTTTCATTTCATGAAAATCACTTGGAAGGAAGCATACCTTATTCTTTGGGCAGGTTGTCAGGTTTGACATTTTTGTCTTTAAGTTCAAATAATTTGTCAGGTCAAATCCCTCATTCTCTTTACAACCTATCAAATATTCAAGTTTTTAGTCTTGCGAGAAACAAGTTATTTGGTAGTCTTCCAATAAATTTGAATCTTGCCTTTCCCAATCTTGAACGGTTCATGATAGGAAATAACCAAATAAGTGGAACTTTTCCATTTTCATTACTCAACCTCACTGAATTGCAAGTGTTCGATATATCATATAATAATTTTAATGGGAGAATACCTCTTACTTTGGGTCGATTAAATAAACTTGAGTGGTTTAATATTGGTGATAATGAATTTGGGAGTGGAGGAGTTCACGATTTAGATTTTCTTTCAACGTTAACCAACTGCACTCAATTGTCAAGTATCTACCTTTTTGGCAATAATTTTGGTGGTGTGTTGCCAGATCTTATTGGAAACTTTTCCTCCCAGCTCAGTTTGCTTAATATGGAGTATAATCAAATATATGGAGTGATACCGAAAAGAATTGGACAACTAACCGCTTTATCTGTCTTAGACATTTCTGCTAATTTCCTTGAGGGTACAATTCCAGATTCAATTGGAAAGATTAAAAATGTGGTAATATTCAGCATTAACAATAACAATTTATCTGGCAACATTCCTATAGTCATTGGCAATCTTACTGTGTTGTCTGAACTATCTCTATCTAGCAATAAATTGGAAGGAAGCATTCCATTTACCATAAGAAATTGCACCAAATTGCAGGAATTATATTTTTATAATAACAAATTGAGTGGTGATATACCCAATCAAACATTTGGATATCTAGATGGTTTAATATTTCTATACTTGTTCAACAACTCCTTGACCGGTCCCATTCCTTCAGATTTTGGTAACTTGAAGCATCTTTCACAATTGTATCTAGACTCAAATAAGTTGTCTGGTGAAATTCCAACGGATTTAGCTTCTTGCCTAGCATTGACAGAACTTTGGTTGGGGGGAAACTTCTTCCATGGATCTATACCTTTGTTCTTGGGTTCCTCTTTAAGGTCCCTCGAAAAATTAAACCTTTCTGAAAATAATTTCTCAGGCATTATCCCCTCAGAACTAGAAAATCTAACATTTTTGAATAGTTTAGACTTGTCTTTTAACAATCTCTATGGTGAGGTTCCAAAAGAAGGTGTATTTAATAATGTTTCAGCAATTTTACTAACCGGAAACAAGAACCTTTGTGGAGGAATATCTCAATTGAAGCTTCCTCCATGTTTTAAGGTGCCCTCCAAGAAACATAAAACCCCTCTCAAAAAGAATCTTATCATTGTCAGTGTAGTTGGTGGGGTTTTAATCTCATTCACTGTTTTTATTATTCTCTGTTTTCTCACGAGAAAGTCCAAAAGGCTACCAACTTCACCACCTTTGCAAAATGGGAACTTCAGGGTTACTTATGGCGAGATACATGAAGCCACCAATGGGTTTTCTTCATCCAATTTGCTTGGAACAGGAAGCCTTGGATCTGTTTACAAAGGATCTCTTCCTAACTTTGAAAGACCTATTGTTGTAAAGGTCTTGAATCTTGAAACACGTGGAGCAGCAAAGAGTTTCATGGCGGAATGCAATGCTTTAGGAAAGATAAGGCACCGTAATCTTGTCAAAATTCTAACGTGTTGTTCAAGTGTTGATTATAAAGGTGAAGATTTCAAGGCTATTGTTTTTGAGTTCATGCCTAAGGGGAGTCTAGAAAAGCTTCTGCACGATAACGAAGGGTCTGGAATTCATAATCTCAGCCTCACACAAAGGATTGACATTGCTCTCGACATAGCTCATGCATTGGATTATCTTCACCATGATACAGAGCAAGTGGTAGTTCATTGTGACGTTAAGCCGAGCAATGTTCTTCTTGATGATGACAATGTAGCCCACTTAGGAGACTTTGGCTTAGCTAGGCTCATTCATGGAGCTACAAAACATTCAAGTAAATATCAAGTTATTTCCTCCACAATTAAGGGAACTATAGGATATGTTCCTCCTGGTATGTTCTTTCTATCCCTCTCTTGTTACCATCCTTCATATTTTTTGCAATGATAATTTATTGTTTTTTAGGCAAGATGTTTTCACCTTGTAAATTTCTTAATATCCCATGTTTTATTTTACAAATATTTTCACCAGGTAAATAGTTTGTTGTGATTTATATTAGATATGAACACAATCAAATTAATTACTTTTAAATTGCCTTATTTATGATCGATGAGTTAGAATTTGATATATGTACACATTTGTTTTGTTCATTTTTTTCTTAAACTGTTGATTTTGTTGTTTGAGAAGAGTATGGAGCGGCTGTCCAAGTTTCACCTCATGGAGATATCTACAGCTACGGGATTCTTCTATTAGAAATGCTCACTGGAAAGAGACCAACAAACAGCATGTTTCCTGAAAGTCTAAGTCTACATGCATTCTGTAAGATGAAAATTCCAGAAGGAATCCTGGAGACAGTAGATTCTCAATTGCTTTTGCCATTTGCCGAAGATGAGACTGGGATTGTGGAAAACAAGATTAAGAATTGTTTGGTGATGTTTGCTACAATTGGAGTTGCATGTTCTGAAGAGTTTCCTGCTCATCGAATGCTGATAAAAGATGTTATAGTTAAGTTGAGTGAAATCAAATCAAAGTTTTTATGATAGGAACCATTGCTACTGTGATAAGAAAATAATTGTGGTTATAAGAAAGCTTGACTAGTTTGTAGCCATCGATCAAGTGTGTTTTTGATGTTGTTGCATTTCTTTGAATGATCGTGGTTATAAGAAAATAATTGTTTTTGTGATAAAAATCTGTAATTGTAGTCAGTTGCCTTAAATACATGGTATTGTTTGGAAACATTGTTAGTTATTATGCAAGTAATTGTTTTGTATTTTTGGTTTATGAAAACTAAATTATTTTAAATCATTTTGAATATCAGTAATGAGATATTTATGAATATAAAAATCGTTTTGATATTATCACACTGAAAATCGTTTTCCTCTACATCACCGACTGTGAATTCATCACTGACTGAAAAGCCAAACTATGTGGGACTAGCCTTCAGTCTCTCATGGATTTGTAATAGTTTCACTGTTTCCTTCTATCTTATTCTAATGTACCTTTTCATAAGTATCTTGGCCGTTTGGTCAATATACTTTTTACATCAATAAGAATTTCTCCTATCTCTATGAATGACTTCAATTATATGAACTTCCGTTCGGGTGAACTATCTTTCTGGTTATCTAGGTTTGTCTTTTCACATTCGATAATCGTCATTCGAGTTCTGGCGTATCTTCTTAATATTAACCAATATTCTTACTTATGGCCAGACTAATAAGATCATAAAATCAATGACGTCTTTTCAAAGTGATTGTATTCATGGCCTTTTAAGGGCACTGAACGCGTTGATTCTATCAAAATATTTCTCTCGTGTTTTATGATCAAAACATTTTGACCTAAAAGGTGTTATAGATAATTTGGATGAAATCAAATCAAAGTTTCCATGCTAGGAGATATTGCTAATGTGATAAGAAATCAAATCAAATCAAATCAAAGTTTAACACAAAAGATCTTGGCTAGTGATCAAAACAGAATATGGATAATATAGAAGTTGCCAGTGGATCACCTCTGCCAAGTGTGAAGGTGATTATATTTTATGTTCAATGTTTCCTACTTTGTTAGAAGCATTCTCCCTTTTTTCATAGCTCTTCTCTGTTTCTCTCTGTCCTTTATATGTCCCAAACAGCCTCAACTCAACAACATTAATTAAGCAAAAAAATTCCCAAGGCTTCTATACGTCTATAAGGAAAAAATCAAAATCCTTAAAAATCAAGTGTTTGGCTTTAATAACATTAATTAGGCATTTATACGTCTAAAGTTTTATTATTGAAGTTCTCCAATTATATCATTGCCTTCCTTTATTTCTTCTTGTGTGAAGATTAAGTCTATTTCACAGGCTTCAATTCGCTTAACAGGATTTTCAATTGTTTTGCTTGGACTCTCATCACTGCTTAATGATGTAGCTTTCTACTGGGTAGTTCTTATATTCTTCTTGCAAAGAGGTCCAATTTCTCCTTTAACCGATGAAATAACTGAACCGGATGAATATCCTATCCCTTTTATAGATGAAACCCTTGCAAGTTTCTAGAAACATTGGCCACATTCTTCATATACCTTGGTTCGTATTAAAACGTCATAATTCTAGGTTGCTATTTTCCAGTAAAGTACATCATACACTCCATGGTGCTGTTTTTTCTGATCTTCAGCACATGGCACAATGAAACATGAATCTGCTATCGCCGGGGTTATCTTCATAGTCTTTCCATATCTTACAAAATTTAAAACAGGGAGATATAGCTGAGAATAGAAAAGTGTTTGTGGGACTCAAAATACAATCTTTTCAAAATCAGATGAAAACTGCTACTAGATTGGAAATGATGCAAAGACATTTATTTTTATTTTTTTTTATACTTATTTCTTTTTTATTATTTTCAATCCAATCAAACAACATAATGAAAAAGTTGATCTTTCATTACTTTCATTTTCTCTTCTATTAAATAACAAAATAAGTCACCACAAAAAAAAAATAACAAAGTAAGTTATCTCGTTTTATTTTTGTTTATAATAGTAACCGAATGGTGTATATGAAAGTCAAACTATGTCGATTAATATGGAACAAACGATGTATGTTGAATTGACTTGACTAAAGTAATTGGGTCCTGTCGAGACATTCAAATTCTCTAGTCTTGCTCATTCTGCGCAAATCTGAATTGTTGATCCACAATCTATCTATGTCTCTATCTCTCTTTTCAAAATTACTCTTTATTTATTTATATATTTATTTTACCAACTTCTGTTACAATTCCAACAAATCTTAGTGCACTCATTAAGCTATTGAAAATTATTAACACAACAACAATAAAGTGAATATGAATGAATTCCTCCTAAGACTAATCATTCGAGAGAACGTGTGTTACATTTTTGAGCAAAACAACTTATGAACATATTTTATTTTTATTCAGGTCGAACTTTATAATAATAGGCTCTTTTGCCCAAAGGTTAAGTAATACTAATGAGCAGAGGATGTATGTCCATGCTTATAAATCAACACTTTGCAATAATGCATAATTTCCTCTCCAATGCTAATTTGATGATGACAGCTGTTGCAAGGAACTTGCAGGGAAATTGGTTAGAAAATTCTAAAAAGATGCATTAACATTTTTGTTTCTATATTTTCTTGAGACTTGCAAAACACTCTTTTTTATGTAATTAGATTCAACTTTGATGACACCTTGCATATGTTGAGATATAAATGATAGTGTCTAGATATTTTATTAAAACTAGCGAAAAGACAAACACGTGAGTGTAAATTATTGCGCTAATTGTGTAAATTAAGAACGATATTTTTTTATGAAATTTTGATTTTGATTAAAATTACAAGTTTAGATAGAAAAAAAAAATAAATTTCGTTGTTGAAATTGCAATAATATGGTAATCTCTATTCTCTATTGTGTATGAAATAATAGAGTTTTTTTTTTGAAAGAAAATAATAGAGTTATAGGTCTTCAAAAGAAAAACTCATTGATGCATGTATGAAAATTAGACTTCTCTTTTGTGTGATTATGGATTTTGGATTGTCTCATGACTGGAATCTACTTTTGGTGGGGAACTCTGCACGCGTTTGGATAGAAAAATATATCCTTAACTAGTGAATCGTGATGTCTAATGCGTAGAAACTACTGGGAAAGTAGTAAGTAAATCAAAGACTATAAATTTTGGATTGACTTGACTAATCGATTCATAAGTTTTCAAAATAAAAACTCATTGAAGCTCAAGCATGTTTGAAAATTAGCTTATTTTAAGATGAAGTTATTTATCAAATAAATATAAATAAAGATATTTGTAAATAATTTTTGAGAGGATTAAAAGACTAATTAATCCTCTAAAAAAGACTAATTATTGTTGTACAAAGAGAAAGATTTATTATTTTTTTAAAATAAAGTTGTTATCCATAAATAATTAGGGTATCATTCAAAAAAATAAAAATAAATAATTAGGGTAAAATAAGTTTTTGCACCATCTAAAAATATATTTTATTTTTAGCACCTCCAGAAATTTTCTTCGACTAACGGTCCCTCAAATAATTATCCCTGCTTTTAATTCAACTCATGTGTATCTCTTAAAATTTTGATTTTTTTTTTCAATCATGTCTAGTACATTATAGAAATCTGTTTAATTCATTTTTTTTTTGGGAGAGATCATTCAAAATTATGAATGGTACACCTGAGTTGACTTAAAAACAATGATAAAAAATGTTAATAGGAAATATTTAAAGGACCATTGTTTGAAGGAAATTTTAAAGGTGCTAAAGACTAAATATGATATATTTAAAGGGAATAAAAAAATATTTAACCCTTGTTTTTAATTAGTAGTGTCTTGGAAATGCACATTCTTTAAAAAAAAAAAAATTAATATTAATTATCACTCATTCAGTTTATCCTACAACGCAACGAGTCAATGTTCGAATTCTAATTAAAATAAATATTCATATTTAGTGTTTGACACACCTTAGTTGTTTGTTTTTGTTCCCGGTTTTATTAAACTTGCAATAATAGTTTCCTTTTTAAAATTAGTTTTGAGTAAGACTATGGGACAAATCTCTCATTCATGAAATTTTTAACACTATTTGTCCAAGTGTTCGTGGATGTTTTATTGATTTATATGAGATATTATATTATTTTTTTTTTTTTTTTGGTAAAAATGTTATATTATATTATACTCAAGCAAGCTTACCTCAGTTAATAGAGACAATGCATAATATTTGTAATGTCTGGGGTTCAAACTCCAACCACTATAAAAAAAAAAAATACTCAAGCAAT
>Ga0228711_1008350_pt1 | contig 14565 bp, 13 predicted proteins | sample MedpolnodulmetaG_2_FD_177996 | JGI IMG/M metagenome (GOLD analysis project Ga0228711, IMG submission 177996) | Root nodule microbial communities from Medicago polymorpha collected in Santa Monica, California, United States - brown nodules | ecosystem: Host-associated > Plants > Roots > Nodule...
CTAGTGTTTTGTGTCATTGTTTTAGCTCTTGTGTGTGTTGTTGCTTGAAGACACTTAGACCTAGGATTACCACTATCTTTTGCTCCACACATCTTTGTTTTTCATTGGTGTGATTCCGATCAAGGTTTATTTCACAACAATATGTTTTTATTTTTATTTTTAAATTGTATGCTATTTTACTCTGAAAGAAATTAATTAAAATTATTGTTGTGAATTCGACGAAAAAATCACACCAATAACAAACTTGATGTGTGGAGCAAGTGATAATCAAGCAACCAAAACAAAGTGTATGGAACAATTATAAACACAAGACAAAAGTAGAAAACAACAAGAGAAAGAAAAGAGAGAACACAAAAGAATCTGTTTACCCAGTTCGGTCCAAATTGACCGAGCCTGGGGAGAGAGCAGCCCTCCGTTTCACTATAATGATGAATAACTTTACAAAAGAGATATCAATGAGTTACAAAAATAAGTCTCCCGCCTAATTCTAATAGTGACTCAATCCTAATAGTGACCAAGTGACTCAATCCTATTAGTGTTTCCCAAGGTGAATCAACCCTCAAACCCTAGTGTTTGTTCCCAAGAGACAAACTCTATATTAACCCTAGTTTTGTTGTTGCCTTTTTAAACCCTTGTTTCAGCCCCCTCTATCTCCGGGTTTACACTGATACAATGCCTATATTTATAGTAAAAGTAATCCCTATAAAATTGTAACAAATCTGACCCAAAAATACGTTTCTGAAGAATACTGTCACGCAAAATCGGGCCCCAAATTCCTCCATTCGGGCGCCGATTTTTGTCGAACCAGAAGCCTCCACAGGCAGTCAAAATCGGGCCCCGAACTCCACAAATCGGACGCCGATTTTGGGTCTTTCGACAAACATGATTTTGCACTCCAAACTCCAATTTTGAGTCACTTCTACAACAATTATGATTTTATGATCTAAAATTATATTTATTATTTTAATCATCTATCTATATAACTAAATCCTACTAAATCTCCAACCATAAACCCCACTTTTTACCCTAATTTTTCTCTCCTTAATCACATAGTGGTGGGCCCCTAATTGTGGTATTATCTTATTCCATTCATTCATAATTTATTTAGAAAATGAACAAAAACTATTCCCGAATTAATAGATATGTTGTTAATTTTTCCCATTCCATCGGTTAGTTACTAGCCACCATTAACCTTTCATTTTCCCTCCATTAGTAACAACTCATTATACTTATTATCTCCATCCCATTTCTTCTTATGTTTTAATTTTTACTTATTTTGTAATTTGGTGCTATTCTAATTCCAATCAGATTAGCATTCAATGCATATTACTCTACTAATTCCATGCATTGCATCAGTGTAATTCACTGCATCTATATATACAAAACCCTACTCCACTCAAGGCATATTACACACCCTTTTAGATTTTCTTACCTGATGCATCATTCTTGTTATGACAACCAATTAACGTTGTTAGAGTTATTGCTTTGGAGACATTGAAGGGTTTGTTGTCTTAAATTATAGGATTCTTTATTTGCACCATTGATTTGTGACTAACTTATTTTCACTTCACCTTTTTGATTGTCCCCATCTGTATTTCTTATATTGTTTTCTTATTTTCTGAAATGACATTGTTACAAAATAAAGATTAGTAGATCTCTTAACACATGTTTTTGTGGTTGTGGTTGTTTGCAGAAGGCTCTTGATGATGTCTATAGGGTGGTGATCACCTGCAGTGATGAACAATGAAGGTATATCCTAAGATGTTATTCATTCTTTTTTATTTTCAAGTTTTTTCACTAATCAAGATAATTGTGTATATAATCAATTTTTTTGATTTTTTTTTTTTTTTTTTAAGTCCATTTGTTTCTCCCTCTCCAATAAACACCATATTTGATAAATGTACATGCATGTGATTTTGTAATTTATATTTGCTACAAAGAAACTTTCATCACAAAGATTATTTTTCCTTTTTCCATGGTAGGTTTAATGAAGTCACAACAGTATTGTTCCGGTGCTATCATCAAAGTCTCTTGGGTGCCTCTTGCAGCAGTTTTGGCGTGACTGTAATGGTGCAAAACCAATGACAATATGTTGAAGTGAATGGAATCTATGGGAATTTCAATATTGAGCATTAATCACCTCAAAATCCACTTGGATGAAGAGTTATGTTACATGTATATTTCAATTTTTAGTTTGACAATCTTACTACAATTTGTCAAAAGAACATAAACCTTCAAATTTCCTCATTCCTCATTCATATTTCAATTGTTTGCCAAAACTTATTGGTTCAAATTTTTAATTAAAAGCAGTCACTAAGCAATAGATGATTGCATGTTTCATTGAATTTCTATAATATAAGTCATAATATTTTAACAGTTTGCTTAATTTTAACATCTCTGACTAAATAGTTCCATCTTTTTTGTTAGGTTTGTCAAGCATCACCTTTTTGTAGGATATAAATTTCCATCACTGTAAAGTGTCTAAAGAATTCATAAACAAGAACCATTTGGTGGTTCCAAATGTATTTGACGTTTAGTATTTTCGTTGTGAATTTTTAACTTCCATTTACTTTGATAAAAGTTTGGTTGAGTATTCATCTTCCATGGGACGCGCAAAAAAAAGTTGCTTTCAGTAACCTTATCATGTTCGTGTTCCATTGGATGCGCCAAAAATAAGTTGGTGTTGAGTGAACTTATCATATAGTACTATTTATTTAAAAAATTTGTTTATAAATACTAATCATATAAAAATATCATACTTTTTTTTGTTGTAAATGCTCTTAAAAGACATTAAACAATTTTATTCTCGATATTGTTAAAGATTTATGTATTTAAATACTTATCTTATGATATTAGTGAACTAATAAGATGATATAAAATACTACTTTAATTTATAATACTTCAAATAATAAATAACACTATTTATCAAACTAAGGAAATCAAGAGAGAAAGAAGTAGAATGATATGTTTTGATTTCTCAAAGATGATGTGTTTTTACATGAACTAAAGTGTGATATTTATACTACTAAATTTACCACTATTACATGTGTGAAATTATTTGTTTTACTATTCTAATTTGGCATTTACCTAGGTAGTAGGTAATTATCACTTACTATTGTAAGATGACAATTTGGATAGATATTTCAACCTAAATAGTAAAAACTATAATCATTATGTTTATATAATGAGGAATGCTAACAACGCATCTTCTAACACACACTTTTCAACACACTCCATTTGATTGGTTAAAATTCACATGGGTCCCACCAAATCATGTGGGTCCTATATACTTTTGGTGGGTCCCATGTGAATTTTAACCAATCAAAGAGAATGTGTTGGAAAGTGTGTGTTAGAAGGTGTGTTGCTAGCATTTCTCTTATACAATTTATTATAACACTCCCCCTTTGAAATATCTATCACAATGCTCCATTGAAGTCTTGTTGAGGATAATTTGATTGGAACATATTGTTGCCTCGTTAAAAACCTTATTAGGAAAAATCCATTGGGATAAAAACCTTAATAAGGAAAAAAGAGTACAACGTTATGCTCCCCCTCAACCAAACACATGTTCTTTAAATATCTTGAAGCTGACGCATTCCAATATTTTGTATGTGCTTATTGAAAACTGATGTAGGTAGTGCCTTTGTGAACTTTGTAACTTAATTGCATACATCTCTCTAGGTTTTGATGTATCAAGCATCTTAAGTCCTTTCGGTATTTTCATGTATATGTCATTATCAAGTGAGCCATATAAATAAGCAGTAACAACATCCATAAGATACATATCAAGATTATTAAATACTGACAAACTAATTAAATAACAAAAAGTAATGGTATCCATAACAGGAGAATATGTTACTTCATAATCAATTCCTGGTCGTTGGGAAAAACCTTGTGCTACAAGACGGGCCTTGTATCTTACAATTTCATTTTTCTCATTCCGTTTTCTTACAAAAACCCACTTATACCCAACAGGTTTCACACCTTCAGGTATAACCACAATAGGTCCAAATACTTTTCGATTCTTAAGAGAATTTAATTCAGTATCTATTGCATCTTTCCAATTTTTCCAATCATGTCTACTTTGACATTCATTAACAGTTCTGCGTTCGGGATCATCATTTTCATTTGTAATTTCACATGCAATGGAGAATGAAAATATTTCATCAATATTTATGTCTTTTCGGCTCCACAAATTTCCCGTATTAACATAATTAATTGAAATCTCGAGATCTTTCTTGTTTTCAGTTTCATTGTCAATGATCTCATTATCATCATCTTGTACTTTTTCGAGAGCACACTTTTCATTTTTGGATTTATCATTATCTAGTGTCTTTTCAAGATCACTTTCAATCATATTCACCTTTTCTGTTCCTTTTCTTTTTTGGGGATTTTTGTCTTTGGAACCTATAGGTCGGCCACGCTTTAAGCGTGCCTTAGATGTACTTGCTACATCATTTAGTTTCAAAATCTCAATTCGAGCTGGGACATTTACAGCTGGTACATGTGACTTTGTCACTTTTTTCAAATCAATAAATGAATCTGGAAATTGATTTGCTAATTCTTGTAAGTATACTATTTTCTTTACATTTTGTTCCCATGATTTATTATATGGGTCCAAATGTAATAAATGTGGTACATGCCATGTTATTTTATTTTCTAATGGTTTATTTTCTCCCCTAGTGTTGGAAACTTTGTTTCATCAAAATGACAATCAACAAATCTTGCCTGAAAAACATCACTTGTTAAAGGTTCAAGATATCTAATAATTGACGGTGATTAATACCCCACATATATTCCTAACCTTCTTTGAGGTCCCATTTTTGTTCTTTGTGGTGGAGCTATTGGTACATATACTGCACAACCAAAAATCCTTAAATGAGAGATATTTGGTTCCTTACCAATTGCAAGCTGATAAGGGATATGCTTATGATCAGCACTTGGCCTTAGATGTATGAGTGTTGCAGCATGTAAAATTGCATGACCCCAAACTGTAACTGGTAGCTTAGTTCTCATTATTAAAGGTGTAGCAATATATTGAAGATGTTTGATTAATGACTCAGCTAAACCATTTTGTGTATGTACATGAGGAACATGATGTTCAACAGTAATTCCAATTGACATGCAATAATTATTAAGTGATTCAGATGAAAATTCACCGGCATTGTCAAGTCTAATTTTCTTTATAGAATAATCAGGAAATTGTGCCCTTAATTTAATTATTTGTGCAAGAAATTTTGCAAATGCCATATCACGACTTGACAGTAAACAAACATATGACCATCTACTAGATGCATCAATTAATACCATAAAGTACCTAAATGGTCCTGACGGTGGATGGATGGGTCCACATATATCTCCCTGGATTCTTCCAAGAAATGCAGGTGATTCTGTCTGAATCTCTCCTGACGAATGTTTTGTTATTAATTTGCCAAGGGAACAAGCTTCACATGGTCTATCTTCTCTTGTAAGCTTTAAACCTTTCAATGAATGACCATGAGTACTTTCAACTATTTTACGCATCATTGTTGAACCAGCGTGACCTAAATGGTCATGCCATAAAGTCATAGTTTTTGGATCTTCTTTCACTACTAAATTACATTCAATTTCATGTATATATGTATAATGTAATCCAGAAGGCAATTTCGGTAGCTTTTCTAAAATTTTCTTCTTTCCCAAAATATTAGTAGTAATATTAATGTATTTCATATTACCTTCGGTTGTAGTCTCAGTATCATATCCTTGACTATATATGTCATTAAAACTCAATAAATTTCTCTTTGATTTCGGAGAGTATAGAGCTTTTTTAATGACAAACTTTGTCCCACTTGGTAACATGACCATAGCATTACCTGTTCCTTCAATTAAATCTGCAGGACCTGAGATTGTGTTTATTACACCTTTAGTAGGAAATATTTTGGTGAAATATTTCTTAATTTTGAGGATCGTATGGGTAGTTCCACTGTTTGGAATGCAAATGTCTTTGATATGATCCATTTCTAACCTTCTTAAAATAAAAATAATTTTAAAGAAAGATAGAGTAAATCAACACAACATATTTAACAATGTTATGTTATATAGATAATGAAAACATTAGGTATTACACAATTCAAGCAACATACGAATTCTTAAGTACATATTGAAAATATAAAATTAATTCAAGCACAACACACATTATTCAAATACGTATATTATATATATATATATATATATATATATATATATATATATATATATATATATGTAATTATTTAATCCATATTAATTTCATTTCCTCCTCCAACGAAATCAGCAGCCTCAAGGCAGGTAGTATCATCCTTGAGTTCAATTTCATTAAAATTTACTTCCTTTTCCTTTCCATCTACAGATGCCTTGTATTTTTTACACAGATACTCTGGTGTCCTACATGCTTTAGACCAACGACCTTTCTTTCCGCATCTATAACAAAGATCATCATTATTTCTAGAGGGACCTTCTTGAATGTATTTACCCTTACCTTGATGGTTCTTGTTGGTTTGGTCAAATTTGAAGGGCCTATAATTCATATAACCTCGTCCACGGCCTCCACCACGAAAATGGTTTCAGCCATGATTTCTTCCTCGACCACGACCACCAAAACGAGCATGACCACCATGTCCTTTTTGGCGACTATAACCACCACGCCCTTGATTAAAAGTTGTGGCATTTATTTCAGGATATGCCATTGTTCCTGTAGGACGCAACTGATGGTTTTTTATGAGAAGCTCGTTATTTTGTTCTGCCACTAAAAGGGCTGCAACCAAATCAGAGTACTCAGTAAATCCCCTCAGTCTATATTGTTGTTGCAACAACACCTAAGATGCATGGAAAGTTGAGAATGTTTTCTCCAACTTTTCCTCTTCGGTTATAATTACGCCACAAAATTCTAATTGTGCTATAATTTGGTGCATGACAGAGTTATATGTAACAACACTTTTATAATCTTGGAACCTTAATTTGTTCCATTGATCCATCAACGAGGGCAGTAAGACTTTCCTTTGATGCCCAAATCTTGCCTTAAGCTTGTCCCACAAGATCTTGGGATCCTTTGCATTGGAGTACTCTGTTTGTAATCCATCATCAAGGTGGTGCTTGATTATCCGATTTACTTTCGACTTTTTCTTTGCCAATTCCTCTGGGACATATCCCAAATTGCCTCCTTCAAGAATTTTGTCGAGTCCCTCACATGCAAGATACTCGATTAAGTTGTTGTTCCAAGTTATGTAGTTGTCTTCAGTTACGTTTAAAATTTTGAATTGGTGCTTAACATTCGACATGATTATATCTAGAATACAGAAGAGCATAATCAACATTCAATATATATACTATGACGAAAATAAAAATATTATTTTATTTAATAGCAACAATTACAAAAACATGATAATATTTTAATCTAAGTCTCTACCAAAACAAAAAGTAACCACACAAGCTAAGCCCAGTAATGGTTAAACGCTAATTATAATTAATCCTATAAAATCTTTTCCTAATTCTTCAATATGGGTGAAACTGATAAAGAACAAAAGAACCACAAATAGAGTGATGCAGAGAAGAAAGATTTTAGTCATTTTGAAAGTATGGGTAAATATTGAGAGTGGTGTGAAAAAAATATGAATGAGGGTGAGGTACTTATAGAGTGAATTTTGTAAAAATGACTGTTATAGTTACCGTTAATTTCACTGTTCATAGCCGTTGATTTTACTATTCATTACCGTTGAAATCACTGTTCACGACCGTTGATTTTACTATTCATCACCGTTGATTTTACCATTCATTGACGTTGGAAAATGAGAAAAATATTTTAAGTGTTAAAAATCATCCAACTGTTAGGACACACAAGTAGTAGAGAGAATTATAGGCTAACATGTATGTGGTGAATGAATACATATGATAATCACATTAAATTTTATTTTATTTGTTTTTTAATAATATCTCATGAATCAATATTATAGATGGGGTTTTAGACCTCCATTAAATATAAAAGTTAGATGGGGTTTTAGACCTCCATTAAATATAAAAGTTATATGTGGTTTTAGACCTCCATTGAAATGTAAAAGTTAGATGGGGTTTTAGACCTCCATTAAATATAAAAGTTATATGGGTTTTAGACCTCCATTGAAATGTAAAAGTTAGACGGGGTTTTAGACCTCCATTAATCATGAAAGTAAAATTAGATTAGATAGGGTTTTAGACCTCCATTAAGTATACAAGTTAGATGAGGTTTTAAACCTCCATTAAGAACAAAAGTTAGTATCACTACTCGAAATTATCTTTCGTGATAATATAGTATATATGGGGTTTTAGACCACCACTTAAAATATTATATAATAATATCCATACTTATTATAGATCACTTGACGGGTTGCCAGTTTTCTATAATAAGGGGTAAAATAATAATAACAACAATAACCACTCTAGTTATAAATCACTTGACGGATTGCCAGTTTTCTATAACTGGGGCGAATGATAATAATATTAAGATGATAAAGATAAATTATATACATAGCAATATTAAGTAATGATATTAAAGTGTTGAGTATAGATAACATACCTAGCAGTAGTGTAAACTTCCGGTAGAAACGATCGTGCTGATAACGTGTTAAAGATTTGAATATTTAAATACTTATTTTATGATATTAGTGAACTAATAAGACGATATAAAATACTACTTTAATTTATAATACTTCAAATAATAAATAACACTATTTATCAAACTAAGGAAATCAAGAGAGAAAGAAGTAGAATGATATGTTTTGATTTCTCAAAGATGGTGTGTTTTTACATGAACCAAAGTGTGGTATTTATACTACTAAATTTACGACTATTACATGTGTGAAATTATTTGTTTTACTATTCTAATTTGGCATTTACCTAGGTAGTAGGTAATTATCACTTACTATTGTAAGTTGACAATTTGGATAGATATTTCAACCTAAATAGTAAAAACTATAATCATTATTAATAGACCCGTGTATCACCCATGCGATGCACGGGTCAAAAGTCTAGTTATATTATAAATTTAGATTACCTAAAATGTTAACCTAATTTTAACCTTATCTTCGGTTAACCTCTTATATAAGTGGTTGCCCTCACCATTTTGACAGAAGTTGCAAGCATCACCGCCGTTCTCCAAAGGCATGACGATCTTTCTATCTGATGCATTGGCACCGAAGGGTAAGTCTATTGCGACCTCATTCTACTCAAACTAAAACTATATATACGACTAATCAATATCATTTTTTTTCCGTCGTTGATCTCATATATTTGTTTTTGTTGGATTGTTTTCTTCTATTAATCTTGTGTTGTTTTATGCAATCTAGATCTATCAACGTCCTAACAAAACTTGATCCATGGATTCTCATCACAAACGTGTATTGAATGAAAATCGTTATGTTTTTGTACTCTTCTCTGTTTTGACTCGATCTTTGGGAATATCAAATGTTTCTTTGACGATCGTGATTTCTTTGATTAAATATGAGGAAAATCGTGCACATAAAATGTGACATGATTTTGTCTCAATAAGGTAATAACTGTGAAATTTATATTTGTGTGTGTTCACCTTCATATTTACTACTATAGTTGAATTTTAATTAATTAGTTTTGTTTTGATGAGTACTATTTATTTTTTATTTGAGTTTGCTAGTAATTCCATCCATTTGACACGGTTTAGTGGTCGGCCGACTGGTAATGTTCTATACATTTTTCTTTGAAGGAACATAATTTTTTTTTTATCATCGTTCAATTTTTTTATTATAAATCTTAACTTACCCCCCCTAAAAAAAATCTTCATTTATAATTTTAAGGCTTAAATATGTAAATCGTTCGTGTGTTTTTTTTTCGTCGCTATATCTTTTTTTGTTCTAAAACAACCTCTAGAAGTTATAAACGTTTCAGTTTTGGTCCCTGCCGTCATCATCTGTTACAAAAATGTCTACGTGGAAAACAGAGGATGACGTGACATGTGTGACGTGGCAGTCGACACTGATGTGTCGTTCCATATGCTGAGTCAAAAAGTTGGAGGGAGCAAAATCAAAAAACAAAATTCGCAGAGGGACCAAACCCAAAAATTCATAGAAAACTTCATCTTCTTCCTTCCTTTCCTCTTCTTCATGTTCTATGGCATGACATCTTCATCATCATATACAGCCCACACCTGGTTCTCACCAAAAGAATCCTCAATTCAATCCCCTTCAAAATCATGGAAATCTAGGTCTGGAACATTCATGGAGACAGAAACATTCGCCTCTGAATCAACAGAGATAGATTTGTTTTCGTTCTCAGAATCAACAATTTCTTTTGGACCAGGCTTCACACCATTAATATCATTTTCTTTGTCCTTCACTCTAACTTCTGCAATAGCGTTCTTTGATATAGAAATCAAATATCATTCATCAAGCTTTTTACGGATCTCCTTCCACTCGTCAAAATTCATACAGCTCTCTTTCCACTCATCAAGCTTCTTACGAATCTCCTTCCGAGCCTTTTCCGCAAAAATATCTTGATGAATGGAAAGAGATCCGTATGAATTTTGATGAGTGGAAGGAGATTCGTAAAAAGCTTGATGAACGATATTCATCTTCTATATCAAAGAACACTGTTGTAGAAGTTAAAGTGAAGGACAAAGAAAAGGCTATTAATGGCGTGAAGTCTTATCCAAATGAAATTGTTGATTCTGAGAACAAAAAACAAATCTATCTCTGCTGGTGAATGTTTCTGTCTCCATGAATGTTCCAGACCCAGATTTCCATGATTTTGATTGGGATCAAATTGAGAATTCTTTTCGTGAGAACCAGGTGTGGGCTGTATACGATAATGAGGATGGCATGCCATAGATCATGAAGAAAAGGAAAGGAAGGAAGAAGATGAAGTTTTCTATGAATTTTTGAGTTTGGTCCCTTTGCGAATTTTATTTTTTGATTTTGGTCCCTCCATCTTTGTGACTCAGCATATGGAACGACACATCATCATCGTCTTCCACGTCACACGTCGCCACATCATCCTCTGTTTGCTACGTAGCCGTTTTTATAACAGATGATGACGACAGGGACCAAAACCAAAACGTTTATAACTTATATGAGTTGTTTTAGAACAAAAAAAGATACTAGGACGAAAACCAAACATATGCAAACTTACAGGGACGATTTACATATTTAAGCCTAATTTTAATTATTATAATGGGAAACAATTTGTATGTGAATGTATTTCTTTCTAGTATATCTAACAAGCTATTCACTACCATAGAACCATTTGAAAGTCTTTTTTTTGTTCATTTTGCAATGTGATATATATTTGATGTAGTAAAGAAACTTCTATTTAGCATTTTTCTTATGATCTATTTTTTTTTACCACTCTTTTTTTTCTTTCTCTTTTTCTATTTATTTCCTACATTCTCCATGATTGGATGCGGAAGGATAATTATTTTTATAATTTTTTCTCTTGAAGAAGCATCACATATTTTATATATAATTTTTATTTATGTATTTATGTATAAGTTTTGTATGTGGAGCATAATAGGTTGACCTACAGACAAAAGAGATAATTATAGAAGGGTTTGTCTAATATGTGTAAATTTGCACAAGATAGAAAACCCCATTATAGAATTATGAAAAAAGAATTGAAAAGGATGAGCTGGTTACTATACTGAGAAACACTATGTTGCTGCTACTAGAATCTTGAGATACTTGAAGAAATCTCCTGGTCAAGGTTTATTTTTTCCCAGACAATCTTCACTCTTTCTTTCTAGCTTCTCAGATGCAGACTGGGCAGGGTGTTTGGATTCTAGAAGATCAATTTCTTGCCAATGCTTCTTCCTTGGTAACTCTCTCATTTCTTGGAGAACCAAGAAACAGTTGACTATATCTAGATCCTCCTCAGAAGCTGAGTATAGAGCTCTTGGTGCAGCAACTTGTGAATTGCAGTGGTTGCTCTCTATCTACTCAATGATCTTCATGTCACTACAATCAAACTTCCTGTGTTGTACTGTGATAACCAGAGTGCTCTCCACATAGCAGCAAACCCAGTGTTTCATGAAAGAACAAAACATCTTGAAATTGATGGCCATCTTGTTAGAGACAAAGTTCAGGCTGGCATCATGAAACTTCTTCCAGTTTCCTCTAAAGATCAGTTAGCAGATTTTTTCACCAAGCCTTTGCTTGCACAACCATTCAACATTCTGCTATCCAAGCTGGGAATGCTCAACATTTACCATTCTCCAGCTTGTGGGGGGATATTAGAGAATAAAGAAAAGGATATGAACAAGGATGCGGTTACTTGAACCACAAGTAACACAGTTACTTAGTTTGCAAGCTATTGCTTTAGGTTAACTCATTAGTCATTTTACATTTGATTGTTGCCTATAAATAGTTGTTGTAACTCCACTTCACAATTAATGAGAATGAACCATTATTCACTTTATTGCATTTCATAACAAAAATCTCATTTTTTTGGTCTTGGAACTTGAAAGTGATCATCCTTTTTACTGGATTCCCTAGTACTTTCTATTTTTTAGGATTTGTTGTGCACAGTTGTGATGATGTAAATATGTATAAAGCTTATGAATATTTTTGATTCATTTAACTAGACAAAGTAGCCTCTGATGAGATTTTTTCACTCATTTTTATGTGTCGAATTTGAGTATTTATTTACGTTTTAACCTTTGTATGGATTAAATAAAAGGAGGAAAAATGTGATTTGCCATTTGTTACAAGACAAAATGGTACTAAAGAGTGAGAAGGACAAAATGAACAAGTGAGCTGCAATTACTTGTTTTCTCACTACAAGAAATTATCAATTTAGCTAGGAATTACTATACCGAGGAATTCATTTTCCTTGCTAAAGACAATGTGTTAAAAGGAAAATTATATAGGTAAGCTTCTTTGACCGATTGACCACTGAAAAGCTGACAATAGTAGTTAGTATGGTGAATTAGCGAGGAAATGGAGGTGTTTAGCGAGGAATTATTTCCTAGGTAAATACATGGTGCAAAACATGAATGGCAGCAAGGTTTAAGAGAGATAGCCTCATGTAAGAACAAAAAAGAGCTTGATTGTAATAACAACTATGATTTCTTTGATTAAATTTGAGTAAAAGTTTTAGATAATAGATGACTTGATTTTGTCTCGTTTTAAAACGTTAAAACGGTAATAGACATTACTCAACTTGTCTTGTACTTCAAAAAATAGCCTTGTGGCCAAGCAAGTAGGTAAACAATTGAAACAACTTCCTTGCTTGACTTGCACTTCAAGAAATAGCTATGCAACCCATATGTCTTGCCAAACAAGAAAACCGTCTTATATTTATGATTTCTTGAGAAACAAGTAGCATCTTCAACTTTCTTGAATATGAAAAACAAAGAAAAATCCCAACAAAATTTTGAGTCACACGCACAACAATTTGAAGCTTATGTAGGCGGACAATAAGTTCTTGCCAATAAAAATCTGTATAATAGCATCAAAACATATTTATCTAAATTTATGAATCATTTTTATAACTTGCAATGATTTCTTATTCTAAATAATAAAACCAAAAGCTGCACAAAACAAATTACTGGATACAAAACCAATCAAACCAAAAAATAAAGTACTGCTACCAAAAAACAACAAAACTAGCCCTACATCCAACTCAAATTCTCGTAAAACTAGGAAAAAGAATCCGCAGATACTGCTCCGAAACTGAACACCTATTAATATCACAGTTGTTGTCACATAAAGAGAGGAAGGCAATCCCTATTGTTCTGGCAATGACTTGAGGTTGTGACAGAATGAAAACTCAAGGTTTTATACAGAAGTGAGATGGTGAAGCCACTTTCCATCCAAGCATTTCATGCATATAGTAAAACATATGCATATGATAAATACTAGAGGAAAGTTTTTTATTGCGCTAATACGTGTAAATTATGAGCGATATTTTATATAAAATTTTGACTATAATTAAAATTATAAGTACAAATATTTGTGACTTTCAAACTGCAACAAACCCAACAAATCATGCTTATCTTTTTCAATGACAACAATAATATAATAACAATTATGATATAAATTTTTCATCTTTTTTTATAACATCAACAATATAATATTAATATAGAAATAAAACTTCGCTCTTTTTATTGTGCTAATGAGTATAACTTGCTAACAATATAGACAATATCAATCGAAGAAAATGGTTTTTTACACCACCACAAATAGAACTGGGTAGCAATTAAGCATAGAGTTAGTACTATGTATTTTTCTAAACCTACCATTCTTTCTTTAAAAAAAATACGATAAACCCATTCTATTTGCCACATCTATTTTTACTCTACACCTTTTTTCTCTGCTAATTCTTTACCTAACAGAGTATAGGGCTATTTCAGAGTGCAAGTAGAATCGTGACGACGGACAAGAAGACCAAAGCCAAAGTGGTCAAAAGCAAAGTGAAAGTGGAGAAGAAGAAGAAGAAAACTAGTATTCATGATGTTTGAAGCAACAAAGGAGACAATAACAACAACGTTTTTGCTTCCTGTTCCTTGGCATCATTAATTTTTTTATTAGTCTCTAGATTCACAACCAAACA
>Ga0228711_1008351_pt1 | contig 14562 bp, 6 predicted proteins | sample MedpolnodulmetaG_2_FD_177996 | JGI IMG/M metagenome (GOLD analysis project Ga0228711, IMG submission 177996) | Root nodule microbial communities from Medicago polymorpha collected in Santa Monica, California, United States - brown nodules | ecosystem: Host-associated > Plants > Roots > Nodule...
TAATCACTTATTTGAAATAAGCACTTTTGCATAGAATTAGAGAAGAAATTAACTAAGAGATTATGATTGAAATCTAACCCCCTTAACTCAATAAACAATAATCCTAGCAAAAGCTTCAATCAAGCTCCTAGAATCCCTAACCCCCTTTGGTTCTTCAAGCCTTTCTTTACAACCCTCTTCTCCTCCTCTTGCCCCTTTCTCTCTCTACCTCTTCCAAAACTTATGAAAATGATTGTGTAACCCTATTTTCTTTAATGACTAATGCTTATATAGTTCTTACACAATTGGGCTTAACCTCCTCAATGTCTTAATGGGCTTTGAACACTTATAAACTAACCCCCAAAGTTTCTATCTATTAACAGTTAGAAATAATAATAATAACGATCACTTACTGGTTATAAAATAAATTACTACAACCCGCTAGTAACTTAATAAAATAACAATGGCTCTCACCTAAGCATTAAAATAATCTTTATTGTGAAATTACTAAATTACCCTTACTCCCAAAATGACCGAAATACCCCTGAGTCCAAAATGACTATAATACCCTTCTAACACCAAAGCCCACTAATCTCAACCAAAATACACATAGAGGCAATTAATCACATATAAGCACATATAAACGCACATAAATAAATAATAGAATAAATCTAGCGAAAATCGGGCTGTTACACACGTCACCTCTTGTTAGCGTGCGGAACATCACTTTCTTTATGATCTTATGTGTTGAATTGGTTAGGCCTGTATTTGGTGCCTCCTTATGAGTTACGTGATCACCACCTTCAGTTTTGCTATATGGAGGGACTTCCACGGTGCACTCATTCTTATTTGAAAGGTATATGGTATGCTTGTGTTTTGGACGATATGGAAAGATCGGAACAATCGTATTTTCCAAAACGAGCCATCACACCCTTCGGTTCTTATTGAGAAAATCAAGATCAATTCTTTTTCGTGGATGAAAGCAAAGCATATATCTTTTAATTATTGTTATTATGATTGGTGGACACATCCGCTCCTTTGTATGGGTGGTCACCATTAATTTATTCTGACTGTTTTCTGGAGATGCCATTCGTTATTTGGCACCCTGTTTATGTAAATATTAGGTGGTGATTCACTTTTCGTACGTCTTGTGCAGGGTGTTTCACCAGTGTTATTAATGTATCTCATTTTAGCTTGTGCAAAGAAAAATTAAGTAAATATCCATATTATAAATGGTTAAATAAATATATTATAGTTTATGAATTTTTTCAAAGAGATATACTTCGTTCAATCATAAAAGGTTAAATAAATAATTAAATATTGTTGTATTTTTATGGATGAAAAACTTATTTAATCCTATTATAAATTAATAATAATATATGTTTAGTAGCTTATATGGAATCTTAAAAAGTTGCAGCAAATTAAAAAAAAGGAATCTTAAAAAGTAGATAGCACGCACCAGTTGAATGAGGATGAGAACGTTACTTTACTGAAGCAAAAAAAGATAGGTTACTTTGAAAATTAAATACAATAAAATATTGAATGAATGTTTGTACCATTGGATACAATACTAATAGTGAATAAATTAATTTAGTTTATTTAAATTCTATTGAGGTGTGGCTCAAATGGAACCAATAGTGAAGAATGAATTGCTGCATCGAGCCATTTAGATAAAATGTATATAAAAAAAAAAAAATCCTTTAATATGATATGGTTTATTGGAAGTTGGAACCCCACAAAATAGTATTCCACTTGTGTACCATTAAGGTACCAATGGTATATACTATAGGCCAATTAGAGTGTGCCACCTATCAATGTTACTTTATAAATGCTTTATTTGATATTTTTTTTAAAGGATGTACCATGTGGCACATTCTAATTGGACAATAATATATACCATTATAGTACACAAGTGCTATCCCACAAAATAAACCCTTTGATTAGATTACCATTGAATTTGCTCTTATCATTCTTTTTAGATTATATGGTTGCATTCAATTTTTGTTTTTTTTCCCAACCTGATTGAGATGTCAATAAATTTGTAATCATGTCATTGCACTTTCTTTCGTGAAAAAAAGTCGTTGCACTTTCAATATTTCCTGAAGAAAGAATAGTAGTATTGTTAGATTACTGCTCTTTCTCTTTCCCAACATTTTTTACTCGCGCCCTGCAGTCATGACAAAAATATCACTGCGTTACTGAAGTAACACTGCATGAGTTAACTCATGCAGGTGTTACACCCAGCGTGAGTTAACTCACGCAGAGGTATTTTGGCCTGCGTGAGTTAACTCACCAGTTTTGAAATTGCAAAAGTGGGCTCAATTTCAATTATACAGTGCTAGTGCTGGGTGGTTAAGCTACTATATTTGGTCCCTTTAACTGTAGTACTATTTTTTTTTTCTTGTATTTTGTGGGCATGTATTCTTCATGGACTATTTGGTGTGTTATTGATGTGGGATCCACAATGAATATGAAACCCAAGTTCGGACAACATTCTAAGTCAAAGTATTGTCTGAGCTGCACACAGTCATGATTTTGTTGGTATGATTCACAACCACAAGTCTTCAGTCATGATTCCCATGAACAGTGAAGCCATTAATGAACAAACCACCCTTAAACTTTTGGAAGATCCCACACAACACACTAAAACGTGTGATCCACAATTATATATCCACTTTTACAATTTGAAAACTAGCGTGAGTTAACTCACGCAGCGTTACTTTAGTAACGTAGGGGTATTTTCGTCATGGCTGCAGGGCGCGAGCGAAAAGTGCAGGGGGAAGAGCAGAAATCGTAGCGTTATTGACCGGACCTCGGCCCAACAACGGTCTGTTAATAAAGGTCTAATAAACAAAGAAATATGTTTGTTCACACTTGCCAGAAGGCTAAAACACACCACAAAATAACCTAAATGTTCCTCGATAGCTAATTGCCACCGATTTCTTATTCCTTGGTAGTTAACTGCCGTCAGTTTTGAATTCGTCGACAGTTAACTGCCGATACATTATTATATCAGCTAATAACAACAAGCTACTCTCTTACTCATTATTTCATCATCACATTTTTCTACCTCTTCAATCTATAACCCCAAATCCAATTTTTTCCACAATCTTGTTCCAAAATCATTGAAGCATCAATCCTATGAGGTTTCAACACACTTTTGACGTAAAAAAACAGATATTGGTTATTTAAATCGATTTATTTTGGTTGATTTTGCTGATAGTATTCGCAAAAACACTGACATGCACGTATCGACACTTAAGTGTTGAAGTATGGGTGCATCAACAGTTAACTGCCGATGGAATTCGGTAGTTAACTACCGATGTGGTGGCTCTAAAATTGCATGTTACTGCCTATTTTTTGGTTTTTTTTCTTCCGTTTTTTTTAATTCATTATGCAATTGATGTTGATGCATTAGTTAGTTGTTTATTCATAGTTATGTGTTGTTTATTTATAGTTATTGTTGAGAACGCGGATGATGATCCGGATGAGACAAAACCAATTTTTGTCGAGAATTCTGGAGATGTTAAACCGCTTAAGGTTGAAGCCAAACGTTATATGTTGACTCAGATGTCGTCCCACTTGATACCAACGAAGTTGAATAGAAAGATATGGATGATTTGCTTAATTGGGTACATTGTAATAGCCCGTTTTCCGTTAGGATTATTTTATTTATTATTATATTTGTTTAATTGTTTGTTTGTGTGTTTGACTTGGGATTAGTGAAGTTTTAGGCGAGAAGGGTATTTTAGTCATTTTAGAACTAAGGGTATTTTAGAACCAAGTTTGAGTGAGGAATCGTTTGGGTGAAAATAGCATTTTTGAGTTAAAAGCTGTTTTAAACACTTTTGAAAAATAAGTCATTTTGGATGGATTGAAATAAGTTGTTTTGGGGTAGAAAACTATTTTTTTGGGTAGGTATTAACTGTTTAAGTGTTTGGGACGAATTCGGTGAAAGCAGGATCGAAAACGGATCGCAAATCAGATTTTTCTTTGCGTGCAAAAACGTGTTTTTGTTGTGCTGAAGCTGAACATACCACACGACAATGCGTTTTGAGTGCACGACCATGCGTTGAGTTTCTGCTTGTGAGCACACGACTGTGCGTTTTGAGTACACGACCGTGCATTCCCTAGGAGTGCCCGGAAAATGGAATTTTTCGTATTTTGAGGTTCCAACTGCATCTCTATGAGTCCCATATACCTAAACCTATTTGATTATAGTGTAATTGAGATTAAATGATTGATTTAACATAGTTTTGTTTTGAAAAAGAAATTGATTTCGAAACATGAAGAAAATGAGATGAACTTTGTGAATTTTGGGAAATAAATGGATTTTGTTAAATGAAGATGCTATGATTGAATTACTAAGGTGTTAGATGATATGTAGGAATGTTTTGTTGATTTGTAAGAGTTAGTATCCTACTTTTGTTGAGATATTTGAAAATAGACCATTTTTGTTAAAATAGACGAACTTTAGCAAAATGAGGAATTATAATTTAATAACTTGTAAATGGCTTTGTATTCATGATAATATGGTGAAATGAAAATGAACTAATGATAATTGAGTTTATAACATGTTGTGTGTTGTGTTGTTGATGATTGTTCGTCTATTGTGCAATTTGTTCTTATGAAGTGATGTTGTTTCTTTCTGGTGATTTAATGATGATTTGGTGATGAATGTATGTGCATAATATGATGGTGAAAAGGATGTACAGATTGTGGTGAACGGATATTTAGTATCCAAAGTGGTGAATTAACAGATATTTCGTATCCAAAGCAGAGATATGATGTTTTAGCATCCGAAGCAGTGAAATTGGTACCACATACATGTAGAGTCGCGTCTAGGACATTACATGCATATGATATGTGTGAAAGTGTCATGTTTGAACATTTGATTGGTGAATGACGTGGTTTTGTGGAGTTGTGAAGTTCCACATGTGTGCTTGGTGATATTGGTATACCTTTGAAAATGTTGTTAAGGTTAGGGCTGGACAGCGGTTGGGTCTGGGCGGGGATCGGGTCCAAAACCCAAATCCGTCACAATCCACGGGTGAGAAATCTAGCCCCAAACTCGTCCGGATTTGGGTTCGGTTCAAACGGTTTACGGGTTTTCGGGTTAGGTGGGTAGACGGGGCGGGTAACACGGGTGTAATTAAAATATGAATTTAAAAACGTTATTTTTTTGGGGCAAAAAGTAGAGTTAAATTGGACCATTATAAATACCAATTCTTTCTTGGAACACTATATTTCTATGAAATTCTTTAAAATAAAATATGATTTTCATCAAAAAAAAATAATTGCAGCTATTGGTAATCATAATAATTTATATTAACCTTCCTTAAACAAATTTTTAACCAGCAGCATATAGATAATAAATACCATGCATAGTCATAAACTAGGCAGCACAAGGCTTCACATAATATTGTCTAGGCAATTAAGCCTTTTAAAGCACACAGAAATAATTACAAGGCCATACCACACAACAGTAACATCTAATTCTACTTGTTAGCAGAATTACACATCAATATTGTATGTGATACAATTTAAGCAAATTTAATACCTGCAACAAGTAGAAGCATAAGGTCTTAGCACAACCAACCATTACGCGTGTTTACAGTACCAACCATAATTTAAATTTGTATATAAAGTTAAGTACGTTGCATGAGTCAGCCAGCAATCGACACAGTCCTGTCTAAGAAGCTAATGCAGTGCAGTATGAAATTACACAATCCAACTAAGCACAAGTCTACACAAATCAGGTTCAAGTAATTAGCATAATTCAGTCTAATTCAAAACCTGTCAATAACATAACTATCATCTAAAAGTGCTTAAATAGCATACCATCTAAACGAGCTTCAGACACATCATCTTGTCACATTCCAAGATGATAAAACAGTGATACAAAATTCTTGTACTACTTTATTCAAGTCCAACTAAACATTTCTCTGCAAAATTCATTTCCAGGTATAAGTCATTCTGCATAAATCAGTCTAATTCACCATGTGTACCAACTAAAAGAGCTTAACTTACCATCTAAGAAGTTCATGTACCACTCTAGTCTTTTGCCTATTTGAAAGAGCCAACTCAACTTGCTCTTTTGCAACTAATTGTATGAAATAAATAGACAACAAGTTATTAATCTCTAAAGTAACAAAACTCATACAACAAATGTGATATATAACTCCAAATTGATACAAGTAGCTTACCATATTAAACAATATATTCTTTCAAATATCCAACAACAGAATAGACATTTGGTTGGAAATCACGTAACCATAGAAAATTAAATCAGATCAGAGTAACAAAACTTAACAGATTAGATTTAATATTTGGGTCTTCATAAAAACAAGGATAAGAGTGAAATTACCAAGTTATGAGCATGCCAAAATGTATCTAGCAATTGCTGCAATAAATCAGGTGGTAATCAAAACATTCAAAATGTTGATATTCCAAATGGAAGGTTGTGCTTTCAAAATATGTTTGAGTCACATGAGATACCAAAAACTGCAAATATTTACATAGAAATAAAGAATTAAAACATTTAGATCAAATTCTAGAATTGAACAACTAATCAGCATACAACATGATCAGAAATTTAAGGTGGAATTGAACAACTTACATTTGATGAAATTTAAAGTTTACTCAAACACCGCCAAAAGGCGGGGTTTGAGCTGCTGCCCCAACTGGTGCAGAAGGTCCAAGTGCTCCATTAAAAGCTGAAATACAAAAAAATCAATTATATTGTTACAATTATATTACAATAATCAGAAATATATGTGAACATAAAACACTTACTTGTTACAACAGACTCTGAGATCTCAAATTCTTCATTCAAGTCATTGAATTGAAAAAAAGATGGCCTTAACCAATTTTGGGAGCAAATCAAAGCCTCAACCATTGGTGGGTTAAGAGAGGTCCTAAAAGTGTCAATGACTCTCCCACCAGTGCTAAATGCACTTTCAGATGCAACTGTGGACATCAGAGTAGCCATCAAATCTCTAACCATGTTTGACAAAATAGGGTATTGAGCTGAATTTGTTTTCCACCATAAAAGAAGGTCAAATTTGTTATCATCCTGATTGTCCTCTTCCAAATACTTCTCTAGTTCATTCCTTCTATCCACCAAATCCTTCTCCTTCAAGTGTTGTTTGAACAGATCGGTCCTTGCCAATTGTGAGGTAATTTCAGCAAAAGCTTGAGCTTGGCTAAGGGAACTAGCAGTAGAAGCATCAAAAGATGGTGGGGCAGTTCTGTTTTTATGCTCAAAAGCTTGCTTGTACCAAAAAAACATCTTGAACAAATTAGCACTTATCGAGTTCTACAATTTGGTAGCAAAATCAGAATTTCCAGCATACATTCCCTCCAAAGACCACTTCATATATCGCATTTTATACCTTGGGTCCAGAATCACACCAAAATAAAGTAGTTGGTTAATGGTTGCAACATTACCCCAATATTTATCATACTTCTTCTGCATGTCTTTAGCCATATCAGCCAAAACAGTGTTGAGGTTTAAGCTTGACGCATTTAGCTCACAAAGAATAGTAGACATCTGATGAAAAGCAGTGTATGCTGACTGCTGTGAGGCTGAAAAAAGCTTTGTTGCATCATAAAAAAACTTCAAAAATCTAACAAAAGCACGGACATTTTCCCAATCTTCTACAGTTGGAGGACCAACATTACCAAAACAGTCTTTATAGCTAGAGTCCTCATCAATCAGCTTCTCAAAGGCCGGTTCATACTTCTCCGCAGCATCCAACATTAGGTAGGTAGAGTTCCACCTAGTTGAGATATCTAGACACAACAATTTCTTACATGTAATCCCAGCAAAGCTTACACACTCCTTAAACTTGGCTGTCGTACCAGAGGATGACCTAACAAATCTAACAGCATTCCTAACACTTGTTATAGAAAGATGATGGTCCTTCATTCCTTCCTCAACCACCAAATTAAGAACATGGGCACAACACCTTACATGGAGATATTGCCTATCCATCACCAACCCATTCATAGTTTTCAACCTTCTCTTCAAATAAGCTAAACATACATCATTGCTGCTTGCATTGTCAACAGTGATAGTAGTCACATTTCTCAACCCCCACTCTCTCAACACTTTCTCTATCTTTTTACCAATGGTTTCCCCTTTGTGGTTTGGTACTACGGAGAAGCTAATTATCCGCTTTTGGTACTTCTAGTCATTGTCAATAAAGTGGGTTGTTAGGGTAATGAAATTGAGATTCTGGAGAGAAGTCCAACAATCAGTTGTTAGAGCAACACTCGGACAATGAGACTTAAAAAAGGCTTTCAACTTAACCTTTTCTTCAAGGTATAGCTTTAAACAGTCTCTAGCTACAAAACGCCTTGAGGGGATAGTGAATTGAGGTTGTAGTTGTTTGCAAAGGTTTCTAAATCCCTCCCCCGCCACACTCTTAAAGGGTTGTTCATCTGCAATTACAAAGATAGCTAATGCTTTCCTACATGCTTCAACATTGAACCTAGTGCTAGCTACACCTAAGATGCTACCTTCGCCAAATGCAAGTGTTGTTTGAGTTGGATTATTATGTAAGGCTAAAGGATTTTAAGGACAAACATCAATGTGAGCAAGCAAGGTGGAAGTGCCATGAGACCTAGAGCCACAACGGTACTTCTTATGGCAGTGTTTGCATGCAGCAGTAGGTATTGGGCACTCACTCTGAGGTAAAGGATTAAAGTGTTCCCATGCACGTGACCTACACCTATTACCATCAGCATTTGCTTGCCTCTGCCTTTTAGGAGGAGGTGCAGCTGGAGCAAGTTCAGCTGCTGGAGCAGTTTCTGATGTCGGAGTAGTTTCTGCTGCTGGAGCATTGATTGCTGCAGTTGCAGCATTTGGAGTTTCAGCTAATGTAGGACTATCACTAGACAAATCCATCTCTATAAAAAAAACAAAGAAAATTCATAAGTAACACCACATAAATTTACATATAAAAGCAAACATTTACATATTAATAGTTCCGATGCCTTTGTGAAAAATGCATACATTTAAATGCTTGGAATAAAAGAATGTACCTGATCACAAACTCATTGAAAACATAGAATTAAATTAAGACATCAACTTAAACAAAGACATCAAAACCATTTAATCATGAACATATCACAAACTCAAATATTTACATATAAATAGTTCTGATGGGTTTGTGAATAAAGCATTCTTTAAATGCATGGAAAGAAAGAATGTCAATCACAAACTCATTCAAAGCATATAATTAAAGTAAAAAAATCAACTTGAATAAAGGTATCAGAACCATTTAATCATGAACTGAACACAAACTCATATAATAACTCAACATATGCAAAATAAGTGAAAGAATCTCATCTCATATCAAAGCTAAACATGAATAAAAATGAAGCACATACAATATAGATTTACACATTAACAGAGCACATTAACAAACATATTAACATGGAAAGAAAAAACATGTATGACGAGGATCATTTAGAACCTGGTTCAGAGTTCAAGCTGCAGTTTTCTTCACTGTAATCCATCAGCTTGTATCTTTCTCCTTTCTAACTATATGCACTACATCTCAAACAAAACATGTTATATTATTAGTAAACAATTTGCAAGAAATAAAAAATTATATTAAGTAGCAAGTAATGAACTGATTAACACTTAAGTAGTAAAAATAAAAAATAAACCAACCTTTTTGAAGCAAATGATTCAGATCAAAACAAGTTTCCAAATTCCAATCGTGTTACACCATCAGATTCAGAATGAAACAAAAGAAGAGAAAAATATTAGAAAGTATAAAAAGTATATTACTTAGCAAGTTATAAACAGATTAACAATTAAGCAGCAAGTAAGGAACAACTGAACACTTTATAAATAAACAATAAACTAACCTTTTTGAACCAAATAATTCAGTTCAGAAGTTTCCACATTCCAAACGTGTATAAGCAACAGGTTCACATTGAAACAAAAGAAAATTAAAATTAGAAAGTATATTAAAAAAAAATTATTCAACGTAAAAAAATAATATTAAAAAAACTGATTCAACGGAAAAAAAATTACTAACCTTATAAGCAATAAACAGAGAAAATACACTTGTTAGATCTTCAAGATGCTCAAGAGTCAAGATGCTCGTTCAAAAAATAAATAAATAAACTTGTTAATACATATAGAACAAAATTATAACACAAACAAAGGAAAAAAAATCAAATAAACAATGAGGAAATCAAAAAGTTGAAGATCTAAAAATCTAACACATAAAACTAACCTTATAAGTAAGAAACGTTGAAGAAGATGAATATTACAACCCTGAAACATAGATAAAATGGTGTTAAAAACATGATGAAGTAAAACGTGTAGATCGAAAATGATGACATTAGGAATTTAAGAACAGATCGAAAATGATGTTATCAGTAATAAATGTGCAACATGACAAAAATAGATTGAACATGATGAGTTGTAGTTGAAGATCTAAAGGAGAGACTGACCAAAGAAAGAAAGGGGAAATGGCGCAACAAGTGTCTTAGGAAATTAGGGTTTGGAGACAAATCTCAGTATTTATATGAAGGGTTTTGGGTTGGGTTGAGGAAAATATTTGGGCCAGACAAGTGAGCCCAATAATAATATGTAATGGACTTATGGGCAACAGTTCGGTTTCGGTTATACACGGTGCTAAACACACCCTCTGCCACCGTCCACTACTAACCAGCACAAACCAGATTATCTACCCGCCCAACCCGCGAACCCGGTTTTGACTCGACCGTTTCCCTTTATTATCTCGCGGGTCGGCCGGTTTCAGGTGGGTCAGATCAGTTTGTCCAGCCCTAGTTAAGGTGATGAACTTTGATGATGATTAAAGAATGAAATATGCTTAGATTGTTATAATCTATTGTGTTCACATGATGCTAGTATTCTAGGAATGATAAATATGTATATGCATGATTTACTTGGAATTCTAGAATGCTACTTTATGATTATATTTTATTATGTGGAATATTATCTAACCCAATGGTCGTTTGGTTGATCACCTACACATTTGTACAAAGTGTAGACGGTGTGTGTAACTACCCGTTTTTAGATATAATTATTTTAATTATTTATTATATGTATTTATGTGGGCTTATATTTGCTTATTTGCTTATGTGTGTATTTGATTTGGGATTAGTGAATTTTTGGCCTATAAGGGTATTTTAGTCATTTTTAGACTAAGGGGTATTTTGGTCATTTGACGAGTAAGGGTAAATTAGTAATTTTATTTAGAAGTTTATTTTGGAGTTTTAGGGAGAATAGTTATTTTTATTATGTTACTAGTGAGTTGAGGTAATTATTTCAGGATGATAATTAATTGGTGTTTTAGCGGATTAAGTGAGTAGTAACTTTCTAGAATTTATTAGTAAGAGTGGTAAGCTCATTATGACTATTAGGGACCTAGTCCATTGGAGAGTAGTATATATACTTAACTCATGAAGATAAATTAGGGTTAGAACATTTTCATCTCATTTCAAAAGGAGGCTAGAGAGAAAAGTTAGAAGAATAAAGAGAAGAAGAGAAGAGGAAGAAATTAGAGAAGAGAGAAGATAGAGATTGGGAGCTAGCAAGGAGAGTGAAGCCATAGCTAGTGATTGTGAAGCTTTGAGGTAAGGGGATAAATTCTTTCACTCAAATAACCTATAATCTCATCTTTTGGGTCATAAGTGCTTTTGTGTGAATTACGATTTTTATGATTTTGTTGTTAAATTTCGTGCTCTTAATTTATGTGTAAATATGGGTATGTTAAATTTCATGGAATTGATGTGTTTATGTGCTCAAGTTCATAGTTGATGTTCATAATAAGTTGTTTTGATGATTTTTGCTCAATTAAGTGTAATCTATGAATTGGTGAGTGATTATTGTTGAAACATGTCTAAATTCACTAGATATATGATTATATATGTTTGTATGTTGTTGGGGTTTGAATTGTTGCTGTTGTTTGTGAAATTTGAATGAAAAATGAGAAAATATGAGTTTTGGTGAAAAATGAACTTGATGATGATTTTGATGTGAATTGAGGTTATGATTCCATGTTTGTAAGTGTTTTGATTGCCTTTTGATATATGTTAACTAGTAACAGAGTTTGGGGGACGAATTTGGGTCAAAGGGGATCAAAATCGGGGTTTTGGGGTGAAAATTGAGTGGGTTCCTGAGAGGAAACCCAAAAACAGGGTGCACCTTACTGGTGCAGCTCGCCTTGCGAGCTAGTGCATGCTACGGGGAGTTGCTCAGTAACAACACCAATGTTTTTGGTGTTCTAGGTACTAGAGGGTCGACCCGGACTTTCCTAAATGCTTCTTTTGAAGTGTTTAATCACTGTTTTCACTTCTAAACCTACTAAAACATCAAATGGATTGGATTAAGATTGATTTTGTGAATCGACTTGAAACTTAGTTGAAAAATGTTCAAGAACATGAAATTTTCCGAAACTTGTTTTTCTTAAGGAAAATGGTAGGATTAAGGTATGTTTCCTGTGTTAATGATTTTAAAATGATTAGACATGGTGTAGGTGAGTTTAAACTTAGTCTTCTTTGAAAAATGAATTTCTTTTGAAAAAGGGGAAAATGAGACAAACTTAGGGAATTTTTGGAATTAATTAGAATCAAGCTATGATGTGTATATGTATGAGCTACTATGATCATATGTGTCATGTGGATATATTTTGTTGATGTGTTTAAACATGGATCCTTTGCTTTCGATGAATTATTGGAAAAATGATGGATTTTATGAAAATAGACGAACTTTGTCAAAATAAGATTTTAAGATCGAATAACTTGCAAATGACTTTGTGTTCATGATTACAGGATATAATAAGAATAAATCAATGATGATTGGATGTTTAATATGTGGAATGTCATGATGTGGATAGTTGTCCGTCTTTTATGCAAAAATGTGATTTCGAAACGATAACGTTTCTTTAAGGTGATAGTTGTTCTGATGATTATGATGATGATTTTAATTTGATGATGACTCTTTTTGAAATATGACTTGTTGATTGTGTGGATGTAAAACTTGATAATGCCTAAGGTGTTGAATTGTGAAGGATGTAATTGGAGGTCTACTTTACATTTCTTTGGTGTTAGGTGCATTGTCGAGTCTTACTTGAAGTCCATGTATTCATAGTCATGTTGAGTCTTATGACGAATGTAACTGGAGGTGTACTTTTACATTGCGTTGGTGAAATACGTAAGTGGAGGTGTACTCTTACGTGAGTGTGGATTCAATACGGTAAAATTATATCCGGAATCACATGCATCTAGTAGAGTCTAGAACATTGCATGCACTTGATAATTGTCGAGTCGTGTCATATTTGATTATGTGAATTGGTGATTATGTTCAATAGTGAAAACTTGGTGAATTTGTGAAAAGGTGAATTGTTTGCATTACTTGATTTCTCTTGTAAGCTTGTTCAATATTGTGGATGTGATAATTCATTGTGAATGATTTAGCTAAGTCTTATTAATCATTTGAAATTAAATAGGAGTTTTACTTTCGTTTGGTTGACCGCATGCCTATTTGTATGAATGGGTAGACGACTTGCAGGATTAATTGCTTTGCTTGTGAGTATGCTTGAGGCTAGCTTGGGAGCTACCTCGTCTCTTTGTCTTTGGAGTCTTAGTTTAGCGCTCTAATTAGGATGTTAGTCTTTTATCAATTATTTTTATGTCTTTATGAGATTATCACTCAATATGTTGAGATTGAGATTGTTGTTTTCGTATTTTCAAAATCAGAACTACTGCCAAAAGAATTACCGGGGTGAATCACGACCAGGTCGCTTTCTTTAAGACGTTTCGCGGCATTACCGAAGTTTGTGCAAGGTAGACTAACAACTACGCCGTCTCTAGGATAAAACAACCCAGATCAGTGTTACGATTACACGCTGCACAGTATATAATCGCTCGAGATATACACCTCTAGTATGGTTTAATCGTTCGATTAAGACCACTCAAATACGGTACGTAGTCGCTCGAGTCGAAACCGACAGAAAGGAGTAGAAGGAGAAGAATGACTCGTCAACACAAGTCGGACGGAGAAGAGAGGAAAAGCACAGGAAGTCTCAACTATGAATTTCGGTGTAGAGAATGAGTGGGGCGAACTCTCCTTTTATAGGGAGAGTTAGTAACAGAAAACGAGTGACTTGGGGATTAATTCGACTTAATCCTTAAGTAACCACGTAACCACGTTTTTGTTTCTTAATTGGATATATCCAGAAAATTCTGGACACGTTTTGGGTTTCGGATTAGTACGTGTAGCGCTTTCAGATAGTGACTAAAAAATATATATCATTTTGACCCAAGCCCAGCCCGACCCGGCCGGTCGGACGGACGGCGGCGCCGTCGTCGTCGCGCACGTGATATATATATGTTTTTGTAAGCGCTCACCCGTTCACAAAAGTGGGTACCCCAAGGGTACACCCTTGGAGGTCACTCTACCCTTATATAAACACTTACTAGTTGGTGTGCCTCACCGATGTGGGACATTTTTAAGTCACACACATACACTAGTTCTTACATTGTGTTTTTTCCTTATCCAATTTCTCACTAGATTCAACTAGTGTTCCAACA
>Ga0228711_1008353_pt1 | contig 14559 bp, 4 predicted proteins | sample MedpolnodulmetaG_2_FD_177996 | JGI IMG/M metagenome (GOLD analysis project Ga0228711, IMG submission 177996) | Root nodule microbial communities from Medicago polymorpha collected in Santa Monica, California, United States - brown nodules | ecosystem: Host-associated > Plants > Roots > Nodule...
GGAATATGATCAAATCTTTTTTTTTTAATTTTTAATAATAATAACACTTTTATTTGTCGGGGGAAGTCCGAATTCAAATTGAATTGTACAATGATTAATTATATATTTTTATTTTTTTGTAGAGTATTATTTTTATTTATTATTGGATATACACATCCTTCTATTTTTTTTTATTTTTATTATTAGGGTTGCTAACTCAATGGTAGAGTACTCGGCTTTTAAGTGCGACTTCATTTTTTACACATTTCTATGAACTAATGGGTTGCAAATTGAAACAAGCACTTAGTAATGGTTATGAATTATTATCCCCTCCTATTGCCTGAAACCTGGCTCATTCGATAGAAAAAGTGTAAGCGCCATTAGGAAAGGGCAAATGAAACGGGAAGCTTGCTATTACCACTTCAGCCTTTGCTATGAAACACTAGGAAATTACATGTTTACCCTCATCGGAAGTTAACTACCATAGAATAAGGAATTTTGACTGTTAACTACCGTCGGGTAAGTTTTTTAGCAAACTCAAAAGTGGGAATATCAATTATCATGAAACGGGAATTATAGGTGAACGAATTCGACTGGGCCTAAAAATCAGTCTTTTCATTGAGGAACTGAGTCGGGATCTGGGCTAAATCAGATTTGGAGGTTGCTCTTTAGACACCTAACAATTACTTACATGCATCTAAAACACTCCACCGGTAGTTAGTTATCATTCAAGCATTTTTTAAATTGGTTAACTGATATAAAAAGAGATGAACTGTAGTTAAGTACGGTTTGAGGTGTCTTTTTAGTTGTTTGTACGCAATTGTTAGGTGCCTAAAGAGCAACCTCAATCAGATTTTGTTTGTGTGCTACTTTGTGATACAAGGGCTGACAAGGATTTTGGGCAAATATAATTGTCCCGACATTTTCGTTAGATAGAGCAACCACCGTGTGTGTGTGTGTATTCCATGGTACAATTGTTGCATACATGTATGATTTTATCTTTTGCTATATTTGTTATTATGTTTGTACGGCATATGTATGCTATATAAACACAGTAATGGAAATTTTTTACGGCAAAGAGATCTTAATAAGATGCATTTCACTTCATTGTCAGTGCAGTACAATGTATATGTTTGTGTAAGCCAATGCACATTTTGGTCCCAAAATATTTCCTTGTCTAGAAAATATCATACAAAATCAATTTTTTTACGTTCTCAAATGTAAAATTTCCAAAATAAATTTTAGAAAAAATGCCTTGAATAATCATTTAAAATAAAGTTCATGTTTCTTGAAGTCTCAAATCTCAAGTATCTAAAGTGTACCTCGCCTGCATGTAAGAGTAATTGAGAAATGAATAAAGTGATAATGGCCGGCAAAGCAGCCACCTAGATAGCATTCAAATCAGCCCATATAAATCCAAATTTTTACTCCATTTTCTACAAGGATTAGTTGTAGTCTTCTTGTTTTGAAATCAATAATTTAACTTTGATATCATGCCAGCTCATTTTAGTATGTTAACAATTTTGTGAAAAAGTTAAAAAATAATACCAATTAGAGTCCTATAATGATATCTTAAGATGTCATTGCTAATACAAACAACTTGGTTATGCTATTAGCTACATTATGTTCCACTTGCAAATATTTTTAGCTGTGAGGCTTGGCCCCTCAAGGTTTAGGTACAAATGGACTTATTGCAAATGTGATCAATACCAATTTTGTTATATTATAACTTGAGAGTTGCTCTTCTCCCATTTAGAATTGTCTCATTCCCCTAAAACAGTCGAACGTGAGTTAACTCACGTTCGGTTATTTTCAACGTGAGTTAACTCATATGGGTACATTTTTCGACGTGAGTTAACTCACATAGCACGGAAATGAGCAAAAATAAAAGGGAGAAGGGTAATTCTCTTATTGTTTGTGTGTTTTTCTTTGTAGTTTACATCTTGTTCCAGAAAATTCAAACACACGCACATATGAGAATTAATTAGAGCCCATTTGGTATAAGAAATGTGACATTTAAAATACCATTCCATTGTAGTCGTTAGCACCTTTAGCTTAAAGGACAATACCAATTAATTAAAAATAATACCAATTAGAGTCCTATAGACGCAAGCATATCAAATGACACTTGTTGCAAATGTAATCAATACCAATTTTGTTATATCATAGTTTGTGGGTTTTTCTTTGTAATTTAGTTCTTGTACCAAACACACAAATATGATAATAAATTATATCTCATTTGGTATAAAAAAATGTGTCACCTAAAAGTATCTGCATGTGAGTGTAGCTTAAATGATAGTAGGATGTAAGAACATTTGATATATGCTGCGTTATTAGACAAGCATAGGAGATTATCACACTCTACTTTAAGCAACCACATAAGTGGAATTGAACACCAGAAACCTTACACAATAAACTTCATGAGTCCCCTCAATTATAGAGTCTTATTCACACTTGACATATCAACAATATTCTAGGGCACATATTCAAATCCGGAATGCCCCACTTCTCTGCACTTTAAGTGTGTGAGTTTCGCAACTAGACTCTTTAACAACAATAAAAGTATCATTCCTACAAAATTGAATTCTCCACAACTGCGGTATGATGTTGCAGCTTAAGAAACTGTTAGGTTCATAGGAATGAGGATCCAGATTCTATAACTACTATATTAAAAGCATAAAGTTGGCATTCTGAGCTCACAAGTTTTATTACTATTACTATAATAAAATATGTATGGGAAGCTTCAATTCATGATTATTGACTATAGTCTTTGTATGGGTGGGTATGGTTTATGGAGTGAGCATGAAGCATGATTCCATATTTTGAATCCTCCAATGAAGTGGCCCAATAACAAGTTGATAAAGAGAGTGAGTGTTAGCATGTGAGAAGGACTAATATCGATGATAAAGGGCACTGTATTTGGCCACACCAATTGATACGAGTCCCAAGTAAAATAAAATTGAGATTTTGAGATATCACCCCACTCATCTGAATTTTGGTACAAAAAGAACCGTTAAACATCATTTTCTTTTCCTTTCCCATGTCCCTTTCACTTTGTCCTCCTCTTCAGCTTTATAAACTAATCCATGTTCAGAGTTTTTAATTTTATATGTATGCATATAGACATAGTACACATTATTTTAATTCACCAACTGCTTAGAACAATGTGCAAAACTATAACTAAGCCTCAGTTAATAATATAATGTTCATGTTATTTTCTAGTAGTTGCCTTTCGTTTAAGGAAAACTACTATAGTAAACACAGTCCGAGGTATGTTTAGATTAGAGAGATATTTTTATATTTTTATATTAACATTATTAAACCAAATTCCATTCCATTTCTAGCTTGATTAATACCTAAACCCTATAAAAAAAAAATATTTACCTCATTCGTAGCAGGAGACTGTCCTCTGGTTGTGTTGCATTTTATTTCTTTCATGTATTGGTTGAATCAATGTCCCACTCAACTAGACCCATATTCATGCTACAAATTTTTTTGGTGAATTATATTAATGCTACAAGTTATAGCTATTTTATTTTTATTTTTATTTTTGATAAAATTATAGCTATTTTATTGAAAATTATAATAATGTTCTTGATTTACTATAATTAAATGATTTTTATTAATTGCCATATAATATTCATACCATTTCTCACTTGATTGCATATTTGCATTATTTTGTAATATGTAAATTTCCTTAATTACTTATACAATACTTAAACCATGTTCATCTAATAATCAATAGAATTTGTCAACAAAAAAAAATAATCAATAGAAATTGTGTAATTGGATATTTCACCATTCTATTAAATGTAGTCATACTCATAAGATATATTTTTTGTAGGGAATCATATACACACCCTCATAAGATTATTGAGGTCGGTCTTTTTGTAATGTAACATACAATTTATGTAAGAACAACAATTTTTCCAATCTTCAGATGAAAGAAAACTTGCTGAATATAAATTGATACGATCATATATACTGTCATGGAATAGAGATTAAATTAGAGAACAGAATCCAGCAGAAGAACACACTAATTGTTCCCCCACATATCATGTGCATAGATTCATCTTTTCTTCTTTTTCTTATATTATCAATATTCTTTTGTACTTTGAATCTTTAATTTCCCATTTTTAGATAAGAAATAAACACAAAGACGTAGGCATGTGAATGTTTGGAGACTGCTCACTTTTTGGGATATAAAATATTTGACCCTTGTTTTAGATTAGGTCGTGCTTATATACCTATATATCTTACAATGTCAGAAAAATCAGTGGGGGTAATTAAATTATCTAATTATAGATCAAATTCTACAGGGAAAGGATAATTAATTTAACCTTCCCCACTAGATGACAAGGGTTGCCATGTACCTCTTCACATGAGGAACTACAAAAACTTTATTATCCTCTTTTACATTATCAACAAGAACATGGTAAGATGCATGATCTTTCACCTTAATCATGTTCATTATGTTGCTGATCTCTTCTCTGACTTTGCTAATAAATATTCTTGATTCCATTTGAAAAGACATTCAAAACTTTGAAAATAAATAAATTGATAATATTTTTTTATGTGATTTAATATTACAAATTCAATCTAAAAAAATATAACAAATGATTGTATTCCCTTAGTTTCAAACCGTGTTCGTTATTAAATAATGTTATCTATTTTTTTATATATCTTTCTCAAGACATAGAAATAGGGATGTCAATAGAGCGATACAGAGTTGGGAAGTACTCCCCTAATGCATGTTCATCTGCACAAAAAAGTTATAATAGTTTTTTGTTATTATTTTCAATCAAATTAACAAAAATATTTAAATTAAATCCAACCATAAAATAAATGCAATATCAAGACATTTTTTAGAGTCTTCTCACAATAATAAACATCACATATACTAAAAAAAAAAAACATCACTTATATTGAATAAGAGATAAACAGATAAAATAGAAAATACTTGTATATATACAATATATAAAGGGTATTTCTATAAATCGCTCAGGGACGAAGCTCCCACAAAGAATATGATCCCCGTCCTAGAACTACGACTAGGTAGGAGAAATTTTTACCCGTCTTCATCACTCGCAAAGTGAGTGTATGATCTGCACCTTGAGAGGACTTTCGACCTTAGATGCAAATTGACATCCCTACACAGAGATCAATGATTTTTGCATCACTAACATTTTTCTTATGTCTCACAAATCCCCGGGGTAATTCTATTAGAGGCGTGTGAGACACAAATGTGATTATCTCTCCTAGTTATGATTCAAATATTGATTTGTCACATTGTGAGAGTCTAACACATTTCACTAAACTCAATCTTATTGGTTGTTGATTCACTCCGAACAAAAACTTACATATATGTGTGATCAAGATAGGAAAAAAAACTATCAAAATTCACCTTAAAACAACAACCGAAAAGGAATATAGGAAATACTATTTTGTGATAGTTATGTAGTTTGGATTTTCTGTGCACGACACTGTCTAGATCATTCAGCCATACCTTAGCGGTAGGAGTTATGTTTCAACTAATCTAATAACTAAGATATCGCTCATAAATTTATGGGTATTAATGTGTTGATATTCCAAGTGTGAGTAAGAGTCTTACATTAGATGGAAAAATGGATATTGAATATTATATAGATGTCTTAAGATTTTAAGTTAGATGTAGTGTTCAACTTATTTATGTGATTGCTCAAAACCTAATGTGAATGATCCACCAGACTCCTTCATGACACGATATAATGTGGATTTGCGATGATTTATGGGCATAGGTTAAAATTGTTTTGTGTGTGTGTTTTTTGTCTTAGTCATATGATTCTCAAAGGTAATGACTATAATAATTTTAAAGTTGATCAAGAGGTTAATAAAATCTAATTAATGATTGTTTCAATCAAGGTTCAAACTCATATTCTCTTAAACGGTTATTAATCCTTAATTAACTGAATTAATTAATTATTACTTGGAAATTGTTGTGTATTTCATTGTGAATAATCTTACGGTCTTAATTATAAGCAACTTTCCACTTTTTAGGTTCATCCTTATTGTTTATAATTGAGATCGGATGGAGTATAAAATAAATTGATTATATATTTATTTGCATGGATATTAAATTTATACGTACAAATTTTACCCGTAACAGACCACACAGACCCAGTCAAAGGTAGAGTTTTAGGTTTGCTTTACAATGATATGAGAAGCTGCCTTGAATCTTGATTATGTAACACATGGCTAATGAATTTGGTAGCAAAAGGAAAAAATTTAATACCAACCGTACCTGGCTTAAAAGATACCCATCCAAACATACAAATAAAAAATAGAAAGAACATATCCGAAGAACCAATTATACATTGATACATACATAAAAGAATCAGAGATTCCATGTGAGTGGGTGAGGGGAATAGCAGTGTTCAAAGTGGTCCAACTACTGAACCCTAGATAGAGGAATCATATAGTCCCATCTCTCCTTCATCATTGATTCAGTATTCCTATACATGTTTCTGCCCAATCAAACCTAATTTCTCCAATAATATATCAATATAAGATGGGACATGTCTATACCGTATAAAGTCTTGTGTGATGATCCATATATATTTCAAGCTCTTCCTTTGGAATATGATACTATTGCACTTATAAAATGTACAAGTACACACTACCTTTTATGTGCATTTTACTCTTCTTTTTACTAACGAAATATGCTTTCTAGTATTTTGGGCATTCCCTAACATCTAGGTGATGAAAACCTTGCTTCGGATTTGGGAATAACTCATTACCATAGCTAAAAGCTATGGCAACATTGGCATACTCATCTGGGGGCATCTTATGTGTGTATTTTGGATTTAAATGAGTAAAATGAATTTCAGTGTAAAAGAGTGTTTTTAAGTGAATTGAATTGGTAACATTGGCATGTAAATATTACTCTTTCCGCCCCAAATTATATGTCGCATTGGAATAAAAATTTCTCTCAAATTATTAATTGCTTTACAATATCTTTTTTAGGTCTTATCCAATGGAATTTAAAAGTAACAAAAGATCATCTTTTGTGTGTTTTCCATAGGTTTCTTCACAAGAGTTAGTTTTATTCGATTCATGTCGGATATTAAAATCGAATACCTCTTCTAAAGGGAAATCAAACTTTGTTTTCCTGTTCTGTTAAACTTAATCCCCTCTAGTAGCACAACATTACTTTTGTGTTTAGATAGAAAAAAAATCATATAACACAACAAAATAGTTTAAACCTTTGTGTTTACTCCAAAACTATCAAACATAAACTTTCTTTAGCTTTCTTTTTGTTAATTGTTAGTAGAAAAATGTTAGTATGTTAATTGTTACGTTAACTTTCTTTTTGATTGAACTTGAACCGTAAACTTTACTTCTCAAATCCCTTTGAGCTACGCATCTCCTCCTGCTACTTGCTAGATAACATGTTAAAACAATGTTTTAAAAAATTGGATTAAATCGGTCGATACAATCGGGAATTGTCTCGCTCCCTTGTTATTGGTTTGATTTTGATTGTATTTTATGATTGAATGGGATTGAACCACATTCAATTGCTTGAATCATGGTTGATTCAATCAATTTTATTTTCTGCATTTTTTCCTTTCTTTTTTCTAATATTTTTTTTAATTATTATCCATCAGTTATGATTGAATTGATTGTACCAATGGAACCAAGACTCAGGTTTCTTTAAGTTTAATCTATGGGCAAGTTATTTAAACATTGTTTTTTACGCAAATTTTTGAACATTGGTGGGAAGGCATTTGTGGTGCATAGATTATTGGATTTGTTCAATGCAACCAATAGTTATATGGGGTACAGTAACTTATTTAATTCTGTAAACAAAAGTGACATGGCCTTTAGAGGAATGTGAAATGCATGGTAAGCCATATGTATGTTAAGAAATTAATTAAACAATGTGTACATTAGTGAAAAGGGTCGGTGATAGAAGGGGAGATTTTGAGAATATTGGGAACTGAGTTTTCTTACCACATTCATATAATCTTGACCATGGGAAATTGAGGATGATGGGGACCGCTCATATTTCTCTCTTCACTTCAAACTGTTCCTTTTTTCTCTTTTCTTAATTACCCAAAATCTTCGAGAGATAGAGAAAAAAAATAAAAAATACTCTATTAAATGAGTGTTTGAAATTTAAAGGTTTAAATATAAGAGTTGTTCCCCTAACAAAATATTGCTTGTTAATTAATTTACTGTTTACACCATTCGGTCATTATTATAAACAATATTCTACATTTTATGTTTATTCAATTAATGATGTATATGATCATTATTATATACACATACATCATTTAATAAATGAATCTAAAATATTGATTTTTGCTTACAATAATGAACGCAGGGTGTACGTGATAGCTTTGTTGATATTCATTAGTGTATATGGGTTTAACTAAAACAATGCTTGAGAATCAAGTTTGTAATTTTGTTGTTAAGGTTTAATCACCAATTCTAAAATGGTATCAGAGTCTATGAAAGATTTATTGAGTCACCTGCTATTAGATTTTCGTTGTTAACTCACTTGAGTTATGCTCCAAATGTTCATTTCTAGGTGTGAGGAGGTGTGCTAAGAGTGAGAGATGTCTCTCTTTATAAACTTCAATCTTACCTTATCTTTAACCAGTGTGGGACTTGAATTTACCAATACACCTCCTCATGTTCAACAACATGGTGGCCCCAATAAACTAGACTTAGACAGTCCTTTTATTTCTAAATACATGTCGTAGTCAATCATTCTACACATGTTAATACACAACTTTGATCATTAAGATATATCTTTAGTATTTTATAATAATTTTTTTATATAGAAATTGAATGTTTTAAAAATATTCATTGAGATAAATCAAACAACATCTTATATACTAACATTTGTATTTACATATCAGCAAAAAAATTATGATCAATGTAGGTTATCTGAATAATATACATTATCAAATTGCGACATATATTTAAGACAAGAGGGAACAACATATTAGTTTTCTTTTTTATATTGGAGGTAACTCATCCTTACAAAACTGGTTTGTTTGTAAGGTAAGAAGTGATCTCTTTATAAACTCTACGACTCTAGTCAAATTTTATCATTCATCAACGTGATACTTGATTTTTCCAATATTTGCACACATTCATATTAAATCAAATTAATTGCATGGTCACTAGATGATAATTTTTGTTATTATGGAATATGTTTATTTTTTGACGAATATGGAATATGTTTATTAGAAAGGATGTTGCTGCATCAAGGATACATGTTAAGGAAGTCAAAAATAACAACTCTACATTAAAAATATAATATTTTAACTTTTAAAAAGTGAATGCACCACTTTTAAAATTAAGTTTTCCTTAACATGTTTTTTTAAAGACAGATGTTAGCAATTAAAAATGGGATAAAAGAGAATGAAAAAAAAATCAGTTTGGTGCATAAATGCATGTATAATTTGATACTCACATGCATAGCCCAAAATGCAACCAGTAAGAATGAAGCAGTGAAAGATTGGTGGATGGAGCTTATCTTATGCATATATTATGGTCACATGACCAATCAGAAAATTAAGAGCTAATAGGACAAACCACATGGAGGGTGCTTGACCACATTTCTGATGATATAAGTCAGTTATATTAGAGAGTAACTTCTGTTATCATTAAATGATATTTGTATGTATATGTATGTAGAAAGAGACTGTATAATCAAAGAAGGTCGTTTTGGCAGCAAAAGAAAAGGGATCTTGCTCTTTAAAAGAATTAATAAATGTGCGCATAATGTTGCTATCACTAATTGCTGATACTGGTATGGTGCCAAGAGGACCAGTACAAACAAGTTTTAAAGACAACAACAATGACCTATACTTTTTTTAATTTTCTTTTATAAACATTTTTGAAAAAGTTTTAATATTAATTTTCATCATTTTTTTTGAGGGAAAACAATATTAAAACATCATATACACTACTATCTGTATCTATTGTATAAATTTTCTAAAATTATCCTTTACTTGATGTTTTAGCTAAATAAAGACACCAACAAATGATAAAAATTAATTATAAAAATAATTAATAATTCCAGTGGTTTTAAAAGAGACTTTTTTGACCAAATTTGAAAAGAGAATTACTAGTTTCTTTATATTTGTTCCAAATTATAAATTATTTTAAAAAGGGAGTTTTAGCCTCAAATTTATTACTCAAATCATTTTTATATAAATGAATACACATAAATTATTTTATATTCAACTCAATGTTAATCAAAATTAAAACTATAAAATCAATTTTTGTCACATACGACCAAACACACTTATAATGTGTTTGGTTTAGCGGCAACAAGGAAAATATCGCATCCCTATATACATTTGTCGTGGTTTTTGAGAAGAAGTTAATTATAGAGTTTGACCAAACGTGCGTCTACTGCAATTGCACCGCTAAAACAAACACAGGCTTAATGCTACTAATTTGTGTTTGTAGGTGATATGTCAATATTGGGTACCTACATAAGGTGCAATTTAATAATATAATCATGTACAAAAATGTATAAGTCAGTTATACTATCAATTATTCTTATAAATAGTTGATAAACGACAAAGGAACTTATAAAAAAGAATTTAGTAGTATATTTAGGTTAATTTTATTACTTTTTACAAATGGAACTTATATTAGGGAAAGGTAGTACTACTATATAATTTCTAAACCCACCTTAATTGTATCCCCCCTATATCTTTCTTCATTTTTCCACTACATTATCAATTACATTTACAGTTATAGTATTGTCCTTCTCTTTCACGCCTTCCCTATACATCGATCCCAAGAGATGTGAGGAAAAGATATGTTTTTGTATAGTCAATGTAGTAATAGAGTAGTCTAGGGGTATTGATGATCTGGTACTAGTAGTTATTATTATCGTAGCATGCATAGGTCAAGATTTTGAATATATACATCCTTGTATAGGTACCAACATTTGTAAACTTTAATTGCTAAAACTACGTACAAAATCTAGAGTGAAAAATGTGCCAATCGATCCTAATTTTGCATTTATCAATCAACTCAAAGACAAGCAAAATCCCAGATGCTCAAGTTGAGGATTTCATTCAATTTGCATAACAAGTTGGCATTTCTTCAAAATATAAAACTATATACATTACTCCAATGCAAGTATCCATTTCAGTTTTCTTTAGAAAATAGTAATACTTTTTTTATGGAGTGGCATGTGGACTTGGAACTATCACTATCAAGTTGGAGCTAGATAAATTGTTATAATTGTGAAACAGGTCATAATTGTGCAGAGGACAACAGTGAAATAACTCACTCCCTATCCCGTTTCCTAACTACATTTAATGGTTCTTTTCATTGTCTCAGATCATAATCACTTAATGAAAATTATTTTTAGGTGTTTACATGTAAGTGTTCATTCAAAAGTCCTGCATAAATGTTTGCAGCTATTCAAATTGATGAAATTCCTAGCTGGAGATGACCTTAATTAATCTGCTATACATCCTTTTATGACAAAAAAAATTTCTGTGACACACTCCAAATATTGTACTAACATTGGCATGTTTGTTTAAGAAGATTGAATATATATCAATTACTTTTGTAAAGTTTTTTATTTTCAATGGGGAGTTAAACTCAGTACTGATCAAATGTCTTCCCTAATTAATGACTAGGAGTGTCAAAGGGCTTAATTAGGGGATATATTTTTGTTTCTAGTTTTTGCATTTAGTTTCCACATTTTAACCTTGATTAGTGTATATTTAGATTTACATCGAGATCAGCAAACGAGCTACTATAATTTTGACAAAAACAAAATTTTGTAGCTTCAGCAAATTTACAATTATTGAAATTTGGACCCTAACTCATTATTACAAAATCGGTTTGTGAGGTGTGATTGTCGCCCACTTATAAACACATATTATGACCAACACAATTGTGCTTGGTTCGTGGACATAGATTTGGATGGTCCAATAGCGAAAATCTGATAGGGGATGACCCAATGGATCCTAAAGAAGGCTCTCGTATCATGTTGACATTTGGGGTCTAACTCATCCTTATAAAACCGGTTTGTGAGGTGAGGATTGTCACCACTTAGAAACAGATATTTTAGTCATCGTTTATCCGATGTGAGACTCTTTAACAACAATGTATACAAAAGGAAGCTTCTACATAAACATTAAAATTTACCCTAATTTAGAGCAAACTCAAAAAATTTACTGCAAACAAAACATTCCAAAAATTGATTTTGACATATTTAGTTGATTAATATCAATTGCAATTTAACTTTCCCTCTAAAAGATTATTGGGTCTTGTTAATCAGTGTCTCCGGGGTACTAGTTAAGCAGTTAAAAGTGGAAAGAAAAAACAAAATCAACAATAAAAGAAACACTTTTTCAAGTTTCAAAAAGTAAAATACACAATTTTCGACAAAACATTTCCTTTTATAATTCCTTAACTAGTGCCCTGGACTGGTTAACATTTCGCAAGATTATTTTGTCTTTAAATGGTTGGATGATGAAATTGATCATGCGGATTAAATGGTCTTTAATCGGATATCAAATTATAATAAAAAGAAACATGTTTTTGTATTTAAACATGTTTTTGTCCTCAAACACTCTCGCATCAGTATTGTTAAATGAGTCTTGGTAATAAGTATTGTAAAGACATTGTTTAATAAATCCAGAAAGAGAAATTTTGTCTAATACAAGTTAAACATATGTTAAAGTCATAATTGTATAATTTTCAATGAAAATTTTTCAATACAATACCCTGAAAGTCCTTGTTAACAATTTCCTTATTAAATTAACTTTATCGTGCATCAAATATAAACCAACTCAAGTTAATTAATTTTGACATGAAACTTGTGAAAGTGATGCTCTCTATATTAGACTCAAATCCAAATGGCTACTACTAGTGCCAAAACCTGAATTATGATCTGGTTTCTCTGATGAGTGATGACGGAGGTAGTGAGGATATACTAGTTTCGATGGATAGGACAAGACGTTTGATTGAATGAATCCAACGGTGGAAAAGGTAGTATAGGGAATAGAAATGAAAGTGGATCAATAGAATATCAGTCTTCGTTGAAAAGGCACAAATTTCAAGGTAGTTGGGTACCTGACACGAAGGCAGTACCCACGGTGGCTATGATGCAGAGTCCAACAGTAAAACGTCTCGTCAACTGCCTAATTGTGAGTAATCAACTGTTTAATGTGGGCGCGCTGTTTTCAGTGCTAACGTTAATACTGTTCATGCACCAATAATTTCTCCTGTCACCGTCTTTTTACCACTCCAATAAACACAAATAAAGACATGAAATGCACCGTTCATATTTTTGTCTAAGTTACTGCATCTCTGTTTCATTCTAATAGTAGTTTTGGAGTTGTACGTGGTTTTTAAATAAATCATGGGTTAATTAAGTTTTTAGTTCCCATAAATATTTACAGTTTTGTTTTTTATTGTTACAAAATAAAATCACACTTTTTAGTCTCTGTGACATTATCCTTACATATTTTAAGGATCAAAACTGTTGATGGAAATTTTTGACATGGACTAAAAGTGCTGATGGAAAAATTTATAACGATTAAAAATGCTGATGAAAAATTTTATAGGGACTAAAAAGTGCGATTTTATTTTGTAGGAACTAAAAACACAGTGAATATTTATAAAGATTAAAAACTTAGTTAACCCATAAATCATTAATTGAGTTGATTTTAATAGTAAGATTGATCGAATTTATTAAAATATTTTTATTAATTGTAGTTAGTGGAGTAATTCAAAATAAGTGTTGTTTTAGCCAATTGCACACAGATTAAAGAATTGAATGAAATAATCATTAGACATAAAACATTTACTAAAATGTCCTTACTTTATAAGAAAAAACAAACTTAAAGTTGCATTGAAAATTGTGTAAGAGAAAAGCTATAGAGGGTAAAGTTGGACGAAAAATATCAAAGTTATTGGAAAAGCTATTGGAAATATAAAGTGACATTCATTTTGAAACAATTTTTTTTGGATATGACACTCATTTTGAAACAGATGGAGTATTATTTTTAAAAGAAAAGATGAAATTTTTAGATAATACAAATATGGATGAATTTGTGTAACTTAGTACTCCCCCTGTTTCACAATATTTGTCATTTTTTTAGAAAATTACACATACCAGGAAATCAATTTTTTTTATTAATTTTGATGTAATTCTTTGAGTATTTTATTAATTAATGAATAAAATTTAGTATGTATTAAATATTTATTTAAATATATCTTAATAACCACTTAGACTTTGGTTCATGAGTTTAAAGGAGGAGCATGAGAAATACACATGGGTGACCTTCAGTTTGGTGACATTACTGATTTTAATGTATTTTTTGTGAGAGAGAATGAGAAATACTACATGAGTAGATGATTGGTTAAAATAAATTTTTATTTTTGATTAAATTAAAATTAATTAATTTCTTGAAACAGAATGATTGATTATGAGAGATATAGAGACACAATCATCAATGTCAAAAAAATTCAGTGTCACCCAAGTGAAACCCGAGAAGAGGAGAGATTTTAAAAAAAAAAAAAAAAGGAAAAAAAAAATTAAATAAA
>Ga0228711_1008354_pt1 | contig 14557 bp, 13 predicted proteins | sample MedpolnodulmetaG_2_FD_177996 | JGI IMG/M metagenome (GOLD analysis project Ga0228711, IMG submission 177996) | Root nodule microbial communities from Medicago polymorpha collected in Santa Monica, California, United States - brown nodules | ecosystem: Host-associated > Plants > Roots > Nodule...
TAATTATTTGAGCTGTTTTGAATTTTTACAAATTATTGTGTTTGATGCATTGTGAATTTGCATTATATATTTAGCTTCTAGATTTGAATTTGATTATGATTATGATTTTTATTCTTGTTTTATGTTTAAGGTTATTTTTTTATTTTATTTTTGAAATTTTATGATGTTAGGGTGTTTTAGGAATTTGAAATTTAAATGTTGGTTTGAATAGGGGTGGGTACCCCTCCTTTTTTTTTATTCAGTATTCAATGATGGATTGAATTTACTGGGTTTAAATTATATGAAAAGTTGGTATATTGTGCAGATTTAGTATTATGCATAAAATCTTATGGCAGTGTTAATGTGATGAAACCTAGCGCTGACACTTCCGATCAAAGGCATGTCTGGTGTTTGAGATATGTCTGACACTGACACACGCAATTACATTCAATTATGTCGTTTTCTTAAATTACCAGCAGTGTTGGTGCAACGTCATATTTGGTGTCCGTGTATGTGTTAGTGCTTCATAGGATGAAACTGATCATTTTGTTTATTTGCATGCGTTGTTAGGTTTTAGAAGAACAAATCGGGGACAAGGGGCAGTTTGATGGTGCTCCCTTCCACTAGCTGTTTTTTGGTTTTTGTTCTTGGTGGGTATGTGTTGGTTGAATAGAACTCTACTTTGAGCTGAATTGCAGCTAAATGACAAAGGGAAGGATCAGGGCGAGGCTCCGAAGGAGCAATCTTTACACATTTGGTTGTCTTCGAGCCTCTGCTACTACTGAGGAGGGGGCTCATCCACTTCAAGGTCCAGGGTACTCGCGAACCGTGCACTGCAACCAGCCTCAGATCCATGAGAAGAGACCTTTCTATTATTGCAAGAATGATATTTCCACAACCAAATACAATGTGCTTACATTTTTGCCCAAAGCAATTTTTGAACAGTTTCGTAGGGTTGCTAATATATACTTTCTTTTGGCTGCGTGTCTCTCGTATACTCCAATGTCACCTTTTAGTGCATTGAGTATGATTGCTCCTTTAGCATTTGTTGTTGGGCTTAGTATGGCGAAGGAAGCATTGGAAGATTCCCGCAGGTTCGTTCAGGATGTTAAAGTTAATCGTCGAAAAGCTAGTCACCATAAAGGTGATGGTGTTTTTGGTCACAGGTCGTGGCAGAATATTATGGTTGGGGATGTAGTAAAAGTAGAAAAGGACAAGTTTTTTCCAGCTGATTTGCTTCTCTTATCGTCAAGTTATGAAGATGGGATATGCTATGTGGAGACGATGAATTTAGATGGTGAGACCAACTTGAAGGTAAAAAGATCTTTGGAGTCTACCTTGGCCCTAGATAGTGATTTAGCTTTTAAGGATTTCACTGGAACAATAAGATGTGAAGACCCGAACCCCAGTCTTTACACTTTTGTTGGAAACTTTGAGTACGAGCGCCAGGTTTATCCTCTTGATCCCAGTCAAATTCTCCTCCGAGATTCTAAGCTCAGGAACACCGAATACATCTATGGAGTGGTCATTTTCACTGGTCACGACAGCAAAGTCATGCAGAATTCTACAAGATCCCCTTCAAAAAGGAGCACAATAGAAAAGAAGATGGATTATATCATATACACTCTCTTCACTGTCCTTATATTTATATCTGTCATTAGTGCCATAGCATTTATTGTCATGACCAAGTACAGAGTCCCGAAGTGGTGGTACATACGCCCTGACAAAATTGAACGCCAGTATGATCCCAAGTTACTTGGAGTGGCTGGGATGAGTCATTTGATTACTGCTCTCATTCTCTATGGATATTTGATACCCATCTCACTCTATGTTTCCATCGAGGTTGTGAAGGTTTTACAGGCAACCTTCATTAACCAAGACATTCAAATGTATGATGAAGAAACCGGAACTCCAGCTGACGCACGGACTTCAAATTTGAATGAAGAGTTGGGTCAGGTGGATACAATCCTCTCTGATAAAACTGGAACTTTAACATGCAATCAGATGGACTTTTTGAAGTGCTCTATTGCGGGTACTCAATATGGTGCGTCTTCAAGTGAAGTTGAACTTGCCGCTGCAAAGCAGATAGCTTCTGATCTCGAGGACGAGGATTCAGATCTCTCCAATTTCCCCCTACGTCATAGGAAAGCTCAGGTTTCATGGGAAAACATTGATAAAGTTGATGAAATTGAACTAGAGACTGTTGTTACTTCCAAAGGTGATGAGGATCAAAAGCATGCCATAAAGGGATTTGGTTTTGAAGACGACCGTCTCATGAATTGTAATTGGTTGCAAGAGCCCAATGTCGATGACATTTTATTATTTTTCCGAATACTAGCAGTTTGCCATACTGCCATTCCTGAGCTGAATGAGGAGACGGGTGGTTTTACATATGAAGCTGAGTCTCCAGACGAAGGGGCTTTTCTCGTAGCTGCAAGAGAATTTGGCTTTGAGTTTTGTAGGAGGACCCAGTCAAGTATTTTCACACGTGAAAGAATATCTGCTTCAGGGCAAGTGGTTGAAAGGTATGAGTTTATGAAAACTCTTATGCTCATCTATTTCTTTTGCTTTGTTTGCACTCCCAACCCCAGGCAGGCATTACAAGATATGTTTTGTCTTTATTCATGTCTATTTATATTTCTGTATATATACTTTTGCATGAATCATTCAGGGAGTACAAACTCTTGAATCTACTAGATTTCTTCATGTCTATTTATATTTCTGTATATATACTTTTGCATGAATCATTCAGGGAGTACAAACTCTTGAATCTACTAGATTTCACAAGTAAAAGAAAGCGTATGTCAGTGATTGTCCGTGATGAGGAGGGCCAAATTTTTCTTCTGTGCAAAGGGGCAGACAGGTTAGCTTACAAATTCTATTGTTCTTGCCTATGGTACTCATTTTTTACTGCTGAGCGTATAACGTCGATCGTCAATAGGACCTTCTCAAATAATACATTAGAATAAATGAAATTGAAGTTAAATTTGAGTTGCACAACGTACAGCAAATTTACAACATAATCACAAAAATCCCCTGCTTCCATAGAAGAAGCTTGCAAAAACACACATGTATTACTCTCATAAAGAGGCTTTCAATATCTCTCTTAGAATTTGACATCCATTCTTTTCTTGCTTGGTTTTTCAGTATCATATTTGATCGTTTGTCCAAGAATGGAAAAGCGTATTTGGAGGCTACTACCAAGCATTTAAATGATTATGGAGAAACAGGTTTAAGAACACTAGCTCTGTCCTATAGAAGGCTTGAAGAAAAAGAGTACTCAGATTGGAACGATGAGTTTCAGAAAGCCAAAGCAGCCGTTGGGGCTGACAGAGAGGCAATGCTTGAGCGGGTCTCAGATATTATGGAAAAAGAGTTGATTCTTGTTGGGGCTACTGCTATAGAAGACAAACTGCAGAAAGGGGTTAGGATTTGTTATTCTTTCTAACACACACACGCACATATTGCTGTCGTTGTTGTTTTTCCTACTTCAAATCTTCAACCAAATTCAACGCTTAATTCTCCTCAGGTTCCCGAGTGCATTGATAAACTTGCTCAAGCTGGTCTCAAGATTTGGGTATTGACGGGGGATAAGATGGAAACTGCAATCAACATTGGGTCTGTCAACCACAAACTATCTAGCCTCGTATACTATTTCATTTATGTTCTAAACATATAAGGTTGAACTTACAGAAAAGTGCTTCCGCAACAAAGTATGATGAAATGAAATTGTATTTTCTGTGGTGCAGCTTTTCCTGTAGTTTGCTTCGACAGGGCATGAAGCAGATCTGTATAACTACAAATTCAGACTCAGCATCCAATGATACCAAACAGGTACTCTTTTTCATTGAGAAAGCATATCAGAGTTTACTTTACGGGCTCGTGTTTTATCTGATGTTGGGCCTAGTTCTTTTGCTTAACTCCACAGGCCATTAAGGACAACATATTAAATCAAATTACCAATGCTACACAAATGATAAAGCTGGAGAAGGATCCGTATGCAGCATTTGCATTAATTATTGATGGGAAAACTCTGACATATGCTTTAGAAGATGACGTGAAGCACCAATTTTTGGGACTGGCAGTTGATTGTGCATCTGTCATCTGCTGTCGCGTGTCTCCCAAGCAAAAGGCACTGGTAGGAGATTTTTTTTCCGTTTTCTGTTGTGATTTTGTGGACTCTCATATACTGTATAAGAGTAGTTGATTATCGGAGTTATATGTATGCATGATTGCTCACATGGATCCACCATAGTTAAATAGGAAAACTTAGGTCCATTTAAAATCAGCTTGTATGTCACTCATTGCCACACTTACATAGATTGCATTTATCTAACTCTATCTCTATGTCAACTCTGAGATATAAAGTTATATGCATTTTACAATGTCCTGATTTCTTATTCTTCTGGGTCAGGTCGTAAGGTTGGTAAAACAAGGAACTGGGAAGACCACTCTTGCAATAGGTGATGGTGCAAATGATGTTGGCATGATACAAGAAGCAGATATTGGTGTTGGAATCAGCGGGGTCGAAGGTATGCAGGTCAGTGGCATACATGACTGTCTCTTAAAGAAAAACTGTCTCACAAATATCACTGCTTATGACAAGTTGATTCTAGCCTTTAATTTTGCAAGTTGGAACGCCATACATGTTATTTTTCAGATACAAAATAAAATTTTAGTCTTATATGGTCTTATTATTTTAAAAAATAACACCGTGATTAGAGAAAGAAAACCTGTCATGTATCTTTTTTCATGTTTGGACTCTCTTTCAAGCTGGACTGTGCACAAGATGGACGTCTTGTCAAGCCTTTTCTCATAGTTGTCTTGTGATTAGAGCTTCTGAACTGATGCAAGAGGAAAGTGAACTTCCTCTTTGCATTATCAATAACATGCAGACTGATTTATTCTATAAAACGAGGGAAAAAATCTAACTTGCTTAAAATGAAACTTATTTAGAAAATTAGCATTTTGGTATTTTCTTAATTCTTTTGGTCATTATAGTCTGAAAATAGTTATATCTGAATTTTGATCAGATTGAATTGCTAAATTTTATTGTAGTGTGGAAAATGATGTGCAAATTTTCTGACGTTACGTAATTGTGATGTATTCCTTAATTGTCCTTTTAAGTTGTGGTCTCAAGCATGCAATTTCCTTTCAGGCAGTTATGGCTAGCGACTTCTCGATTGCCCAATTTCGATTTTTGGAGCGGCTTCTGGTAGTCCATGGACACTGGTGTTACAAGAGAATTGCACAGATGGTAATTGATTAATAATTGTCTTGATCGTCATTCTCACAAACTGGATGACTTGCATTCAATGCCTTGTGTGTTGTGTATCCTTTGCATGGATAGAGAAGCACTTAATATTTCTAGCATGTTGTATCTGTTTTATTATGAATCGATTCCTTCATTCCTCTTCTTAACTGATATCTTCTGCCTTGCAGATTTGTTATTTCTTTTACAAGAATATAGCATTTGGCCTCACCATCTTTTACTTTGAGGCCTATACAGGCTTCTCCGGCCAATCGGTTTATGATGACTGGTATATGATATTGTTCAACGTTTGTTTGACATCATTACCCGTCATTTCACTTGGCGTATTTGAACAAGATGTTTCGTCGGAAGTTTGTTTACAGGTTTGTTCTCTTGCAATGTCTTCAACGTATTTCATCCCCGTGCGAAAAATCCAACATATTAATAAGTTGTTGTGTTTTGCAGTTTCCAGCACTTTACCAACAAGGACCCAAAAATCTGTTCTTTGATTGGTATAGAATATTAGGATGGATGGCCAATGGTCTATATTCCTCCCTCATCATCTTCTTCGCCACCGTCACCATATTCTACAAGCAAGCATTCCGTGTTGATGGCCAGACATCTGACTTGGCTGCTCTTGGAACCACAATGTTCACTTGCATAATCTGGGCAGTCAACTGTCAAATTTCACTGACAATGAGCCATTTTACATGGATTCAACATCTGTTTATATGGGGTAGCATAGTTACTTGGTACCTCTTTCTCATGATGTATGGCGCACTTTCTCCCAACCTTTCTCACAGTGCCTACCATTTACTGATTGAGGCTCTCGGACCTGCGCCTATTTATTGGGCAACAACATTATTAGTTACAGTTGCATGCATTCTTCCTTATCTTATCCACATATCATTTCAAAGATGTTTTAGTCCCATGGATCACCACATTATCCAAGAAATCAAGCACTACAAGAAAGATATTGAGGATCAATCCATGTGGGTGAGGGAGAGTTCTAAAGCCAGACAAGAAACCAAGATTGGGTTCACTGCTAGAGTGGAAGCAAAGATCAGACAATTGAAGGGAAAGCTGCAGAAAAAACAATCTTTCTTGACTATTTTGTCCCCATTACGTACATAATTAACATTTTTGAGTATTTTTGTAGGCTATGCCGGTTAATTTTTGTTCACAATTTTGCCCCTTTTAAATTCTTTGATGCTTATATTGTGTTATAATGAAAACAGGGTGAATTTATGTCTCCTTCACCACAGAAAAAACATGTAAGCTATTGTATGTAACATATTTATATAGAAGAGTGTCAGTGTGTGTTTCTCATGCCAAAAAGGGTTATGGTTCAAGTGACATTGAAGAAAACAGCTACTTTTTATTATTATTATTATTTTATTTTATTTTTGAGAAAATATATGTGGATTGTGGATTTGTGGTCTTTGAAGCACAAACACTTCTCAGTTTAGGCGTGTCTTGGTGTTGAACATGCGTCGGTGCCAAATAGCAACATAACACTGACACATGATTACATTGAATTATGTCATTTTCTCAAATTATTATGGACGTCGATGTGTTAGTGTTGTGTCTAGTGTCCATGCGTCATAGTTTGTGATTAGGGGTTTTATGAATGTGTTTGGAGACGCCCCATCACCACCATGTATATTTGGATTTGGATGGAAGTTTGCAAATTATGTTCAATTGAAATTCATTTTGCAAAATTAAGTTTGATCAATATCAGTTTGCTTCAATGTTCCCTCAAAAACAAAATCAGTTTGCTTCAATGTGATTTTTGTTTGGGAGACGTTTCTCAAATGCACGTATGATAAAATAAAATGCAATTTATATTGGTGGACAGTACAAAATACTTCTTAACATATAATTACCATAAATCATATGACTTTTATGTTGTAGAATAAAAAAGGTGTTAGAGACTTTGCTTCATGCAAACTTCTAAAATCAGACTTTGTTGGGCTAACTGAATTAAGGAGTTCACCAGCCAAATTCCATTTTTGTCTACAAAACTAGATTTTCTCTAAATGTATTTTGGAAGAATTACACTCACCTTCAAATATTTTGTACAACTACTAAGAGCAACTTCAACGGTCATTTTTACTTGTAGTCCACCAGTGTGGAGTTACAGAATTTGAGCAAGTTTGTATGCTTTGCCATTGGGGTCCGTCAACTGTAATACCCGTTGCCTTCTGAAGCAACCACATTCAAAGAGTTACTTTGATTAAAATAATGTTATCCTTTTATTAAAATAAGAGTTACTTTGAAATTCTTTTATCTATAAATTGTGATCATTTACAAAATTTTACATTCACAATTTCATCTTATACTCTTAATTTTACACTCAAATTTAACCTCATAATCTTAACTTCATAATTTCATCTCTTTGGTTTTCTTTATTCTTTGTTTATATCCTCTGATGGATCCGAATCAATATAATTATCAATAATCTTTGTTGCATTTTATGCAAAATTACCAACACCAAAATTCTCAATTTTTGTCATCGGCGACAAACCCAACCATTTTCCTGTTTGTCACAAACTAACCCCCAACATATTTTATAGACCTCAAATGGATACACAAAGTGGAGAGTTTACTCATTATGAACCTGAAACACCAATTGGGTCTATGTGAGAGTGTCATGGTTTCACAATTTTCAACTCAAGTTGGTCTTGAAAATATTATGTTTGGAGAAAAAAATGTTATGCTCCGAAAATGCCTCGTGAGCTATTCACATGGGATGAGGATATACTTCTTATTCAAACATGGCTCAATATTTCAAAAAATCCTATTGTGAAAAATGATCAAAAAGCAGACAAATTTTGGTTAAGGATCCCTGCTAGTTATAACCAGTATCGTGGGCAGTTGCGAGAGAAGGAGCCTAGTCAATTAAAATCTCGATGCAGTCGAATAAGTGGTCCCGTTCAAAAAATTTGTCCAGTATTACACTTCAGCAGTTGATGGAAAGAAAAGTGAAACCTCTGAGAATGATATCATGAATAATGCACATGCTCTACTCGAAACTATAATTTATAGCTTTTAATTCTAGAATTGATTTTGACACACATATATATAGCTAAACTCATTTTTACATAAATGTATCTAAACACAAACCAATTTTTAATCAAAATTACTTTTAACTAAAATCGATTCTACATAATAAATTCCATAAAAATTAACTCTCTCACCGCACAACCTAACACGCGCTTCATATTTAAGTTTTGGTGTGGATACAATATCGACTACATGGACTAAAGCATGCATGACTCTAACGGGTGACAAATTTTATGAGATAAGATTTAATTAACTATTAACTTTGTCCTTAATTAATTAATAATCAAAATCCAAAAAACAGCGTTAGGTAAGGTAAGGTTGACGAAGAAAGCGTGAGCGCGTGACAACGAACGATTCATCATTCACAGTAATTTCTCTCTCTCATTTTCTTTTTTTAATTCCTATTTTGTCCTTTCCTTTTTCATCATTTCCCAGATATACCCTTTTCTTCTTCTACGATGACGCACTTCAACTCGTAACTCTTCTTTTTCAATTCCGATTTTCAATTAGGGTTTAATGGAACCTCGAATTGGGAATAAGTTCCGTCTTGGGAGAAAAATTGGTAGCGGATCTTTTGGAGAGATCTATTTAGGTTCGTTTTCATTCTAATTTCTTGCATTTTTGTTGTGAATTTTAGGGTTTTTAATTTGTGTTTTTGTTGCAGGTACCAATATTCAGACTAATGAAGAAGTTGCGATTAAGCTTGTAAGTACCCGAATTTTGAAAAGAAAATGAAATAAAAGTTCTTTTTTTTTTTTTTTGAATTTTTGGTGATTGTGAAATCCGAATACTTTTGTTGTTATTGAAGTTATTTGAGAAGGGGTTATTGAAATTAGTTGAATTTGCATGTTTTTAGTGATGTTGAATTGAAATAATGAATTTGAAACAAAGAGTTATATTGGCAATATGTCATATTGAACTTGTTGGTTTATTTTCGCCTGTAATTTAAGTATTGATTACAGAGGCAGGTAAGGTAATTAGATGATTGATTAGGTTAGTCAGATAATCACCATAATCAGACTTGGTTAATCAGTTAAGTTAATGATTAATGGATTAAAATAAAGTAATGATCGATTAGGTGATGTAGATTACCGGTTTGGTATTTGAAGTTATAAGTATCAAGTAATTTAGTCTTTTAAATTTACGAACTGATATTTGGAACTATTGAGCAATTGACTCTTTTGAATTTACGAATTGACATTATAATTATTGAGCAATATAGTTGTAAGTATTGAGCAATTTTTAAAGTTTTGTGGATCTCTTTGCTGCAAAATTGAATTTATTGAATGACACTTGTTTAGTTGAGTAGTTTACTAATTTATTTTTGTTTTGTTTGATTCAGGAAAATGTTAAAACCAAGCACCCTCAATTGTTGTACGAAGCAAAGCTGTATAAAATACTTCAAGGAGGAAGTAAGCTCCCAACTTAGTGAATTTGTGTATTTTGGAACTCTTTACTTACTATAGACTTCATATTACTCACTTGGCTTAGATGTTTTTTGTTGGGTTTCTTTTCTTTGGAAGCTGGGATACCGAATGTGAAATGGTCTGGTGTCGAAGGAGAGTACAATATCCTTGTGATGGATTTACTTGGTCCTAGTCTTGAGGATTTATTCAATTTCTGTAATAGGAAATTGTCTCTCAAAACTGTTCTTATGCTTGCTGATCAAATGGTGGGTTTCCTTGTATTGCATAAGCTTGTAATTGACATTTACCAGTTTTCTTATAATGTCTCAATCTGCATCTTTTTTCAGATAAATCGAGTTGAATTTGTTCATACCAAGTCATTTTTACATCGGGACATCAAGCCAGACAATTTCCTCATGGGTTTAGGGAGGCGTGCAAATCAAGTACTTGTCTAATTCTTGTTTTTTCAACTGCTTTCTTAAAATTTATGAGCACTCCAATGCTTATTATGTATCAATTTCATATTTGCCTCTTATGTAGGTGTACATCATTGACTTTGGTCTTGCGAAGAAATTCAGAGACAGTGCACATCAGCATATTCCCTACAGGTACTTTTATGGCATCATTAGTGTTCTGATTTTTTTCAGCATGGTTGCACAGTTTAACTTCAAACTATTCCCCATCGGTATATTCCTTATCATGCTTTCTTATTTTATCAAATCTATTATCATGGAAAATCGTATATCTGGAATCTGGATGTTATGCTATCATGAATTATTTATGTGGGTAGCTGATTACTACTATTTAGTAGGAGGAGTTTTTCTTTCAAAAAAAAAAAGTAGGAGGAGAGTTTTGTTGTAATAGAAAAAGTAGAAAAATTAATATCATTGAAAGACGCAAAACTAATTTTGAGCTTTGCGCAGGGAACTTTCCTGGTTTTGCATTCCTGACATTGATTCTATTTTCTGCACTTTGATTTGTTTATGTTTCTATAATCCTTGCATGACTTGTCACACCAGTTCTTTAAGTTATTTGTCCTTGATGATAGTTTTGTTAGCCTTGTTTGAACTAAGATCCATCGATGCCATATTTACAAACATAATAACTTTTTCTTTTTTTGTGAAATTAACTAATTCCATGCTTGAATCCTATAATATTATTTTGGTAATCACATATAATTTTTTTAGATAATTTGGACATCCATATCATAGGTATGCAATCACATAATAGATGTTTACTTACATTTGAAATGTCAAAATGAAGCAGTGCCATTAAGTATCAATTGTTTGTGTTGCATGACATTTTGTAGATTTTATCTACCTTATGAGAGCTTTTAACTCAATGACTAGATCAATAAAACTCGTGAATAAAAAGTTATTAAAAGGTGAATTTATGCCAATTAAACTTGGTTTCATTGGATCCCAACTCTCTCCCTCTCTCTGGGGTGTGTAATATCACTTTACCTAGTCTTTAGGATTATTTATTTAAAGATCAAGTTAGCACATAACTTATGTTGCTGTAAGTGGTCAAGGAAATATACTATTGTGTTTTCTGTGAATTTGTCTTGTAATCCCTTGCAGAGAGAATAAGAATCTGACGGGAACTGCTAGATATGCCAGTATGAATACTCATCTTGGAATTGGTATGCTCTCATAATCTCTTTTGATCAGTTCCCTTTCTTAATGACCATTGATTTTTACCTGAAAATGTGAATTTTTTGCTTTAATAGAGCAAAGTCGTAGGGATGATTTAGAGTCGCTTGGATATGTTCTTATGTATTTTTTAAGAGGAAGGTAATTAGTCTCTCACCTTTATTATTTGGCATTTGACATATCTTTTAATTGGATACTCTTTCTTATTTGGTATTTCTGCAGTCTGCCTTGGCAGGGATTGAAAGCAGGTACTAAAAAGCAGAAGTATGAGAGAATCAGTGAGAAGAAAGTCTCCACATCTATTGAGGTATGATTGAGGGATAAAACAGTAATTTATTTCATATAATGTATGCCCATTATATCTTTTTAAAATCATTGTTGATTGTGGGTTGCTTCTTTGCTAGTCTCTCTGTCGTGGCTATCCCTCAGAATTTGCTTCATACTTCCATTATTGTCGGTCACTGAGGTTTGATGATAAGCCAGATTATGCTTATCTGAAAAGACTTTTGCGTGACCTATTCATCCGTGAAGGTTTGGGCCTTGTTTTCCTATTTATGTTTTATTTTTGGAATGACGCACTATAGTCCTTGAAAACCATAGTTTAGGTTCTATATGGGATGTGTTTTAATGTTATTTTTTCTTTGTCATAGTTTAGGTTCTAGGTGGGATGTGTTTTAATTTTATTTTTTCTTTGTTCTTGCCTTGTTGCTCCAGGATTCCAGTTTGATTATGTCTTCGATTGGACTATCTTGAAATATCAGCAGTCTCAAATCGCCACTCCTCCTTCCCGTGGTATTGTAAGTGATGGTGTGCTGTCTCATTGCGTTAGCTGGTTGATTGTTGAGATTAAGTTATTTAATTTTTAGTGGAAGTGACAATGTGACACTTACAGGGTCTTGCTGCTGGACCGAGTTCTGGTCTGCCGCTAGCTTCTGCAAATGCTGATGGACAGTCAGGTATCCTTGTTGTTTTAACTTCTCTTTGATTGAGATGTTTAAAGACAGATTGTTATAGTGCAGTTTCATATCATTAAATAACTTGTTAGTTATTCTGTGGTATCCTTCACGTATTTTGTTATCTGACTCATCCTTGAATGATTTTCATTTGTTACCAGTGGAATTTTTAATGTGGTGCCTTCTGTGTAGGTGGTGGAAAAGATGGTAGGAATATTGGGTGGTCTTCGTCTGATCCCTCTCGAAGGAGAACCTCTGGACCTATTGCTAATGATGGAATCTTATCTAGAGAAAAAGCCCCACTTACAAATGATTTAACCGGATCTAAAGATGCTATGGTGCGTGTTTTATATATGGGCAGTTTTTTGCATGTGAAATCATTATATTTCTTGCAGAAGTCAAAGATGATGGTTGCTTTGTGCATTAATTTCTAGAATTTTTAATTTGACAATATTATTATTCCTGTCCAAAATCATATATGATTATGGAAATGAATAGTTATTTGAAATATTGGTTTGCTTTACAAAAAAGAAAGCATATGAAGACTGTTACCCTTTATCCAAGGAAAAAAATTAAAGTTTTGTCTTGGTGCATTCTGTTTCTTGTGTTCATGACTTTGTTTCAAAATATTGGATTTAGCACTTGTGTTTATATACACAGCTATTGTAAATATTTCTCAGAACTCTGCATTTTGTTAACAGCTTACGTACCCATTCTCCGGGCATCACTTCCACGGACCCATACTATTGAGTTTAATGTGTGAATATTGTCGTACTGTGCAAGTTAATATTGGCAAAGAAAATAATTAGAAATGCTGTGTGTAGTATAGTTATCATATATTATATACCCTGCTGGTTAAGTTTATACAAGGTTATCTGTTTATATGGCAATTAGTTTTCATATTACTCATGAATGTTTTTGTTGTTTTTTGGCATAATTTATGCAGTTATCGAGTTCGAGTTTCTTTCGGTCAAGTGGATCTGCAAGGCGAGGTGCTATGTTAAGCAGCCGTGATGCAGCTGTTGGCAGTGAGACGGAGCCTTCCTCTCGTCCTCTCACGCTGGATTCGATTCAAGGAGCAGTCCGTAAAAGCTCTGGTGTTCAGAGAAGTTCACATATCATGGCATCGGAGCACAACCGAGTATCATCTGGAAGAAACACATCAAACATAAATAATTTGGATTCAACGCTTAAAGGTATTGAGAGTCTGCATTTAAACGATGAGAGGGCACAGTATTAGCAGCTGCTACTCTCAGTTCACCTTTCTTCCTTGTAAATTCTGAAAGGTTTATACTCATTTTCACAAAGTGCGGAGTGGAGTGGAGTGTTGTCTGTGCATTTTGCTGAGAAAAAGCTGCAAGCAAATTGGGAATTATACCTATAAGTATACAATAAAAAAAAAAATGTTTTGGTGGTTTCCTAACAAAACTAGCCTCGTAAAAGGCTTCTGTTCATACAGTTTGTTATACCGATGAATATTTTTCGTAACCTTTACTATCATTTGTTTTCTTTGATATTTAGCCTCAGGGATGATATAAAGCATATCATTGTGAACTATACAGGGGGATTATAGTAGCAATATGCGAACGTGAGCTGTATTGTGTATTCTGAGCTTTAGAAGCTCAATATGTAGCGCTTAGTCCACTGCGCTTAGCCCACCGCGTTTCTCTACTGTAATTTTGGTATTTTTCAAACACACTCCAATGATCAAGCTTTCATGTGAGACTGGAATGGATCGAGTAACGGGGATTAATTATTATCACTACAAAATACTGTCAATAAATCATGACTTAATATTGCCTGTTGTATTTGTAATTTGTTGAAATGGCAGCACTAAAAGAAATACTACAAGGAAAGACTACATCTTTTTTAAGTGGCACCATTAATTGTATGCATTTGTGTTAAGAGTCACCGTTAAGAAAATGAAAAATATTGGCTATGTGAATGTTTAAGCTTGATAAATGTTTTAAAATGTTATAAACACTGCTAGTAGTGAAATATGATGATACGCATAATAATAATAATTATAGGCTTGAGCAAAATAATTATTACATTTTATTAACCAAATTCTTTTTTTATAACATTAATAAAATAGAAAGACTCTTATTTTGAAATGTATGGAGTGGTTTCCAAACAGGATTTTGTTAGGTTTGGAAACTAGCTTGCCAAAACCAGAGCAATCCCCTATTTAGAATAGAAAGAATCATCAAAATTCCTGACCAAAAAAAAAAATAAAATAAAAATAATGAT
>Ga0228711_1008355_pt1 | contig 14551 bp, 7 predicted proteins | sample MedpolnodulmetaG_2_FD_177996 | JGI IMG/M metagenome (GOLD analysis project Ga0228711, IMG submission 177996) | Root nodule microbial communities from Medicago polymorpha collected in Santa Monica, California, United States - brown nodules | ecosystem: Host-associated > Plants > Roots > Nodule...
GTATAAACCGCAAGAAAAAAATAATTATATTAAATGAATATGTGTTCAAATGTTTACCAGTTAGACAGTGATACGACAGAAGAGTTTCAATATTTCTGCCGACCATGTTTTCTAAAATAGAATTAGAGTTAGTTGAGCAATAGAGATTTGAAGTATGAGATGAATTAGTTAGATGGAGGAAAGCATGAAATAAAGTGTTGAAATAAACAGAGATAATAATTAATCATTGAAGGGAGAATAAAGCGGTGAACTAACTACATAGCAGAAGCATTTATAATAAAGCGGTGAACTAACTAAATAGCAGAAGCATTTATAAATGGCCGAAAGTGTTAAAATAAAGTGAAGAAGCATGAAATAAAGTGTTGAAATAAACAGAAGAAATAAAGCGGTGAACTAACATGTGGGATGTTGCTTTCGATTTAAGAGTTAGATGGAGGAAAGCATGAAACAAAGTGTTGAAATAAACAGAAGAAATAAACAGAAGAAACAAAGTGGTGAAAATGAAAATAAGAAAAATAGGGTAGATTTGTTTTGTTAACAAAAATATGAGATTAGGTGTGATGTGTTTAGAACATTTCAAAAAAAAAGGAGATTAGGTATGATTTTGTTGAGAAGGAAAAAATAGGGTTAATAATTAAACAGGGGTATTAGAGTAAAATTAACCATTAGGGTTAGGTTAAAATTAGGGCAAACATTTGTTTCCGGGTTAACTTTAATAAAATAAGGAAAATAGGGTAGATTTGTTTTGTTAACAAAAATAGGAGATTTAGGTGTGATGTGTTGAGAACATTTCAAATAAAAAAAAGGAGATTAGGTGTAATTTTGTTGAGAAGGAAAAAATAGGGTTAATAATTAAACAAGGGTATTAGAGTAAAATTAACCATTAGGGTTAGGTTAAAATTAGGGCAAACATTTGCTTCAGAGTTAACTTTAATAAATAAGAGATAAGACAGATTTGTTTTGTTCAAAGAAATAGGAGATTAGGTGTGATTTTGTTGAGAAGGAAAAAATAGGGTTAATAATTAAAGAGGGGTATTAGAGTAAAATTAACCATTAGGGTTAGGTTAAAATTAGGGCAAACATTTGCTTCCGGTTAACTTTAATAAATAATAAATAAGAGATAAGGCCGATTTGTTTTGTTCAAAAAAATAGGAGATTTGGTGTGATTTTGTTGAGAAAGAAAAACCAGGGTTAATAATTAAACAGGAGTATTAGAGTAAAATTAATCATTAGAGTTAGGTTAAAATTAGGACAAACATTTGCAATAAACAAGAGATTTTAGGTTTCGATTGTTTTCAACACTTCACTTCATTGATTTTATGTGATATAGGCCTTCCATAAAGTAGCAGAATCTGCTATAGCTTTACTCACTGTTTCTCTTTTCGGGCTTTGTTATCTGATGTTAAACGAAGACTTTGATGATCGTGTTTCCCCAATATCTTGTATTGAATACACTTTTGTATTAATTTTTGTTTATTTTGATTATCTTAATTTTTTACTATATAACTCTCCTCCTACCGTATCATCGTTATTTTTCATCAGCAAGATTCTCATGTGACAAAGGTAAACTTACCTCTGATTTTTAGACTAAAAACAGCACGGCACTGATACCTCGACCCAAGTTGCTGCTAATATTTGCATTTCTAGACAATCGATCGTTTGAAGGACCACTTTAAAGAATGTGGCAGAATCACCTACGTCGATGTTGGGACTAACAAATCTATTGAAATTGCGGGGTATGTATTTTCATTTGTATATAATGTGTTTTATCAAAATCCTTGAAATCTCATTGTGTATCTATTTATACTTGTAGGCTGTAGTTGCAAAATTAGGGCTTATATTAGCTCGATTTTCTATATTGTGTTACCGCAACTTTGGAATTCCATGAAAACCAAGCTTGATGGTTCCACTTTGAAGGTGTATGCTTTGCATAAGCATCAATATAAACTGGGAACTTCTCTCAACTGCACACTTGATGTGAAGCTGTTGGTACATAATGGTTTAGTTGGCATAAAAGATGTAAATCTTGGTTTACTATTCCTTTCTTTTTGGTTTCTTAACTTACGTTTTTTCTTTGACTTAGAGCTGGTCCAATAATCTTAAAAAATAAATGAGACTTAAAATAAGTTTTTATATACGAATCATTTCTTGTTTGCATATGAGGCATTTTTACTTATAAATTTTAATAAAGCTTACTTTTTTTGCTGGTAGGCCTAAAGCGAGGGCTTTAGTAACCATAGCCTCGGGTTGTCTTTGTTTTGCGAAATGATATTGTGCTTTTTAATCATAGGGGACGATTTGACGTTATTCAAGAACAAGACGTGTTATTGCTCCACTTCTGAAGGATTGTATTATTCCCATGGTATTGAGGTTTGACATGGATTATCCTAACATGAGGTAACAAATGTATTGATTTTTTCCTTCAAATTATACTTTTAAACTGTTAAACATTTTTATTCCATTATCTTTTTCTTGTAAGAATATGACAAAAGCTCATTCCAAATATTTACATGTTCGTGGATTTAATTTATGCTTTAAAGCGGAAGTAATTTCTCTTCTCTTTTGATTTCTTTGATCTATTTTACCTACTACATACAACTGAATCAAGGCATTTAGGAGATGAAAAAAAATTAACAATTGTTGCCTGCAGCAAATTGCACCCTAGTTATTTATTATTTTCATCTCAAGGAGTCCTTCTCATAAGTTGATAGTAGAATATGAAAAAAAATCTTTGTAGTTTTGTATAAAAAAGAGTAAGAACCCTTTCTTATTAAATGCTATGACTACATGATATCCGAGTTGTTTTCTAAATTTACCCATCATATGTAAATGTAGAACATGGGATGGAATAATAGAGTTGTAGTTATGACTTTGTCTAATATATGCACCGAGTAAAATGGTTTTACATCATGTACAACTATTCTTTTTATCATTGGATCAACAAATCATGTCATATCTATTTTCGATTTAATGGTGAGATTTATTGATCCAATAATGAAAATTAGTTTTTGTGTGATGCAAGACATTTCTCACTTATCATTGCTTTGACTTTTATTTCATTAGTTAGAATCAGAGCTGAAGAAGATTTTTGAAGTTTTTGGGGTTGTCGAGTCTGTGCGTACCGATTATTATCGTCAAGATAGAAGCAATGGGTATGTTTCTAACAATCTCATTTAGATTCTTGTGTTGTGCATTGTACCCCCTCTCTCTTGTTCGGACTCTTTGTACTCCCTTTTTTATTACTAATTGAATATTGTTACTGCAGTAGCAATGTTTTACCCTAAAAGCCAAATGCATATCATTGCATGGTTTGATAACTTATTATATGATATTTCTATAAATACTTGCAAGGATGCATATATTCTATTTCAAAACCCTCAAAGTGTCGAAAGGGCTCTCCTCAAACTCAATGGAACAAGATATGGTGGTGAATGTTTGGGAAGGGGTTATATTGGAATATGCATTACACCCATAACCACGTATATGAAGAGTTTTGTGAGGCCTATAATCAAGGGCAAGCTGTAGAGCTGTATGTTTACGATCTTTGATGTAAATATTGGAAGCATGCATGCATTTTTTGTGGCTTTGTCCAATAAAATTGGATAGCATTTGAGGAGAAATATTCTGCTCCATGACGCCAAAGTTTTAAAAGTCTTTTAAATCTATTTCTATTTGTTGCTAACTAAATCATTCTATAAGATAGTTTGCCAATATGGAAAGTCATCTGGGGTGGATCCATGACAAAGTTTGGGTGTGGCTGAAATAACGGTGTCATAAAAGTTTGTCCAATAAAATTAAAATTTATGTACTATTTCACCTTAAATAACAATTTAGGAGTTTTTTTTGGCCTAGTTATATTAATCCAAGTTCATTTATAAACTTAACAATGCTAAATAGAACAAAATGAGCCACCAGTTTTCTTTAACATTTCATGTTTATAGACATCCTTCTTACTTAAATAATTTTTAAGAAACACCTACTGAGACGGGAAATAATTTTTAAGACGGGAAATAAAAATAAACAAAATCGTGCTAGACGACGAAATTACAAAAACAAACGAAAGAAAACTGAATATATGTGAAAATCATTTATTTAATTAAAGAAAGGAAATACAATTCGGATGAGTGATTTCAGGTCAAAACTGACCCTAAATTACCCATCTTTGATAGATCAAGAACAAAGGTTATGATAGTTAAGGTTAAGAGAGAGGAAAAAAAATTATATTAACAAATAAACTAATTGTATTAGTGTTAAAAAATATTAAGTTGTTAAGGAAAAAACACAATTACAATTTTAATATTCAAAAATGATAATTTAGGATTCTTACAAAAAAAAAAATATGAGGATAATTTTATCAATATAATATGTTGCTTTTAGACATCTCTCCCGTCCCCTCCAAAAAAAAACTTTAATTTGGAGGAAGCAAAAAATGTTATATTTTCCCTTCCCTTCCTTCCCCTTTCCCTCTCCTTTCTTAAATAATTGAACAAAACAAACTTAATTAGAAATATTCCCTCCCTATCCCTTCAAAAATCTCCAACCAAATGGACCTTAATATGAAGTCGGTTATATAATTTAAGTATAATATTTTATCATAAATCATATTTTGATCCGACGTATTAATCTCTAAATCTTTTTAAATATTTTGTCTTATATATTTTTCAATACTATGGTAATTTGTATGAGACAGACGGATTAATTACATGAAAAATTAAAAGTTTTTTTTGTGTGGAGATTTTTTGGTTTTGAAATTAAAATTATATTTTAAAGGTAACAATTAATAACATTGTTCTATGAAGAAAAAAAAAACATTTAGAAATATCTCTATGCAGTATTTCCTCTGATCTAATATGTAAACCAAAAAAATTATTCATTAAAAACTAAAATATCTTATTTATAATGTAAATTAGATATATAATACTATGAATCTATGCTCAAATAAAGTATATGTCAAATCCATAAGAAATCGGTTTGAGATATTTTTTTAGCTAGATGGTCATATCAAAAAAAGAAGAATGTTAAAAAAGTGTTCTTGGTGAACAACCAAAACAAATGACTTTTTTTATAAAAAGTGAAGTAATAGTTACTTAATCAAAAATTAAAATTTATTCCTTCCGATCCTTAATATAAGAGAAGTTTTTTTTTTTAGGTTCATTGAATAAAAGATGTATTTATTTACATTGTAGTATAAATACATTGATTATTCAATAAACCTAAACAAGGTTATTCTCTTATACTTAGGATCGGAGAGAGTATATTTTTAAGACAAATTTTTATTTATAGATTTTTTAATCATTGCCTTGAAGACACCGGTTAACAAGACCCAAGAATTAAGTTAAGAGAGAGGATAATGCAAATAATTTTTATTTTATTTTTTAATAAAAACGAATAAGTCTATAAGTCTTAACTCAACTGACAAATGTCGAAATTGCAAGGCCGGACATCGTGACCCGTGTTCAAACTCAAAATCTACAGTTGTGTGTGTGAGTTTAATTTCAATGGATTATCAATTTATTTAATACAAAAATAAAATAATAATTATCTCATCAACCTCCACATGTTATTTTTTCCTCCTCATCATTAAACTCTCTGTCTGGCTATAAACAAAACAACTGTTTCAAACTCTCAACTATGTCTCCTGTCTCATCTTCTCTTCCCACAACCTCTTTCTTCTCTACATTCTCCAAATTCCAATTTTGCCCTCCTTCATTTTCTTCTTCATGCCCTCGTGTGATATGTCATGGAGGCTCCAACGTTCAACACATGGCAAGTGACCTCAAGTTTTTCTTGCATGATGCTCTTGATGCTTCTGGAATTGATACTGTTCATGCCAGAGTAAAAACTCATGTCTTGGTTCTTCAAATTTTAAGATTGTTTTTGTTTAATGAATGGTTTTATTTGCTTAATTTGGATGTTTTGATTTAATTCATGTTAAATGAAGCTTGGAATCATGTAGAATTTGTCATCCTGTAATGGTGGATTTTTGTTTTTTAATTTGAAACATCTGACAATACATGGACACTGACACGTCGACATTGATGATAATTTGAGAAAATAACATAATTCAGTGTAATCATTATGCGTCAGAACTTACACGTGAGACACTGGACACACCTTTGATCATAAGTATCGGTCCTACAAAGATTTAAATTCATTTCAAGTTATGAACTATTGTATATTTTTTATTTATTTATGAGTTTTCCTTTGAGTTTTAAAGTTTGCTTTTCTTTTCATTTGTTTTTTTATTTCTGGTCATTCTTTATTTTTCTTTTTTTTCCATGCTATGAAACACTGATACACGTAGATACCGATAATAATTGAAGAAAATTGAAGAGATTAAACACTAGATACATCTTTAATCTCAAGTGTCAGTGCTGCAAAGATTTGATTTATTGAAAAAAGGGCAATTTAATATAGTATAATGTATTTAAGATGGTGATAGTATGTTACCTTGTTTGGATGAAAAATTGTTTTGTCCTAATTTGTTTGGTTTTCTTTTGTCCTAATTTAATATAGTATAACTTTTTTTCTTTTCAAATCTTGATATTGAGGAAAAATGTGGGCAATTAAGGCCAATGGAGCCGTAATTGCGGTTACGGTGTCATTGCAAAAACCTCTGAAATGATTATATCGCGGCCACAATTTATACTGCAAACTGCAATTTAGAACTATTCATACACCTGCAGCTTGGTGTAATGGAAAATGGTTTATCTTTAAGCTTTTGAATTTTACAAGTTTTCATTTGGTTTTGAACTTCAGGATTCGATACTGAATAATCTTAATTTGTTGGGTGGTTGATTGATGAATGAGCAGGAAGCCAGGGAAGGATTCTGTTCACAAATTAAGAGACTTACTGATATTGAGAAAGAAACCAGCATTTGCATTAACAGGCATGTTGATTTGGGTAGAACTGCTCTCTATATAGCTGCAGAAGATGATTCTCTGGTATCACATTCATCGGTTCCACTTCCTGTTGATGCTTTCGTTGCAAGATTAGATGATCTTTCGATGGACTACTGTCCTCACTACACCCCTGCATATGACTCATCGCCCGAGAAGTTTTTAGAGAGCATAGAAAGATTTTTGTATGTTCACAAGGTATGTAATTTGATTTCATATTCCTAGCTGTATGCTTGTTTCATTTTGTTAAGAATCTAACATTGCATAAGATATGACCTGAAAATGAGTTTACAAATGGGAAACATCTTTCACCTTACAAGTCAATTTTGTATGATTGAGATTGGCCCAACCTAAATTTAAGATGATATCAGAACCTATCCAAGATGTATTGGGGCCACCTGTTATCAGGCTTCCTTTGGTCACGCTATAGATATCCAGTCCTGCGTGAAGGGGTGGGTGTGTTTAGAGTCCAAGTTGAACGAGATGTGGCTAACACATATTCTAAGGCATTTGAGTGTGATGTTTGTATTAACCACAAAAGGATTTTGAACTCTGAAGCATTATTTTAGGATGTAGATGTTAAGTATCCATATGTTCCTCTAATTGTTTCTTGAGGCTCAAATAGTAACAAATTTGTGTAGTTTAGCCGTAAATCAAATATGTGAATGAGAGAACTCATAAATTGAATTCTAAAAAAATGTTCAAAGAAAATGTAATTGTGTTCTGTTGGCTTTTTATAAATTCTCTTTACTTATTGACATGTAATCAAGAGATACTGATAATAATTAAAATGTGATTGAATAGAACTACATGTGTCACCGTCCGACGTTGATGTGTGTCAGACCCCAGACACACCTTCAATCTGAAGTTTCGTTGCTACATAGTTCCTCGGCAATGTTTGCACCATCCTAGTTTCCTTATATTGTGATCTTCAATGCCAAGTTGATAAGATTATAGGTAGATATTTTGAAGACTAGTTACTTCACTTACGAGCAGACCTCTATTTACAGAACTCTCATAATGCCAAAAAGGGAAAAGTAAAATGAAGGATAGCAATAGTGTCTTTAAATAGAGACAGAGAATCCCCACGTGGTCTCATACCTCTTCAAATCATATCAATTCTACAATCCTATTTCTCACGCACTTGTTTCTTCCTCCTAACATAAACTTTGGCAAACAGCATCTCAATAATCTTCTGAGAACTACACTAGATTTCATATTTTACAATTATTTTCACAGCATTCGTTATAATACCATTCTTACCACTTCAGGAGCAAGGTATAATATTCTTATGAAATCAATCTTTAAAGTAATAATTTAAATGTGTTGTGATATTATTGACCTTGTTAAAATAATAGGGTTTTAGATGAAAAGGAGGGAACAGAAAGAATAGATTGAGTTGTGGAGTAAATTTCCCTGACTTTCAACCTTGAGGAAAAGGTTCTTTTGGAAGATGGCAGTTCTATTAGCTCCCACCTCCATATTGTTAAACCTCATAGAGTCTATACCTAATGTTCTTAATATCAAGTTAGAAGGAGTTGATATATATATCATATAAATGCTTAATGTATGTTGCATGTTCTAGGAATGCGTGCCTATCACACACAAAACTATACTGATAGAACTCTCCACTTCTTTTGAGAAATGGAGATGATCCCTACTCAGTTAGAATTAGTTCATAACGGCAGCCAACTAGGGTTTGCCCAAAACTTTATTTTGGTCTGTAGTTAATTAGGAAACTTATTAAAAGTAATGCAGAGCAGATTTTGGATGTTTTTGAGATTCAGAAACCTAGTGCATTGATTATGCTTTGAGTTTCTATTCTTTTCTTCTAATTAATAAAGTCTTGGTGACGTGGTGAGTGACAACTTGAGTGTGAAGATACGAGTAGTAGATTTTGGATGGATGTGAGTTGTCACTGTGGAAACTGGTGTTTTTACAAACACATATGTAATGTGCCAGCGGGCTGCAAAAACTAGATAAACAGAATATGTAATTATAGAATGTATATTGTAGAATAGATTTTCATCAATTTTCACCGCATGTAATTTGTAAATAGATTAGCTATTTCAAACCTCTGGCTGCAACAGGGTTTCAGAAGAACTAGTGCAAATCTATTGGAGCCACAAGCACTCTATCTTCACTCGGTAATATATTCCCCATATTTAATTTCTTTTTGAAAAGAAATTTGCGAGTATGTTAGTGATAGACATTTTACAGATTTACTTTAATGAATTGAGCAGGTTTTGACTCATCGTTCGGGATCACCTGCAATGCTGTCACTTATATACTCAGAAATTCTAAAAATGCTTCGTTTATGGGGCCTTTTGTATTTTGATGCTGAAATTTTCTACCCTCATGATATTTTTAATGTTCCTAAAGGCTATCATAAGCTGAAAAGCAAGGAATCAGACCAAGCACACATAATGACATCAGGGAATCTATTGGTTGAGGTAATATCTTATTACTTGCTCTTCTTTCATTTCCACTACCTGGTATCTTCTTGACTAAAATACAAAATTATGTGTATATTTTTTCTAGTTTTGGCATAAAATGTGCATCTGTACCATAAGTATAAGTGCTCCCGATCAAGCATTGTTGTTGGATGACTCCATAATTTAGGTCGACATAGCTCCATCCTATAAAACCGGTTCATAAGATAAGGGAGTCTTCTACAATGTGCAACACTAAGCACATCTTTCACGCTCAAGACTGGACATTTAGAATTTGACTCAATGACCCAACGGGTCTCGCCATCTTAAAAATTGGGTTGAGCCTAACTCAACCCTACAAAACCGACTAGTAAGATAAGGGATTCTCTCACTTATAACCACGTCCGCAGACCGCATTTCATACAATGTGGGATTCTTAGCTGTGACCTAGTGATCATGAGTTCTATTTGCAGAAATAACCTTTTTAATAATAGCTTTTCCTTTTCTATTTTATTAAACAAAAAAGAATCTTCCTCTTAAGTGTGTATGGAAAAATGAGCTTCAAGCTCCTAATTTATGTGCAAATGGGAGGTTTTTTTCCTAATTTAGCTGTTTTAGTTTCCCTTTAGCGCTCATGTTAAGTCTATATCTGCAGATATTAAATAATCTGAAGCATGCATTCTGGCCTTTTCATCATGATCATACAAAAACCTTATTCTTAAGGGCAGCACATGCTGCAAACTGTGTTGACAGATCTGATTTTGTTGGAGAAAGGTACTTCTTATTATTTCTTTCCTATTTTCTATTTATTTTAATGTAATTAGTTTATGTAAGAACTTGTCTTAAAGTTTGTCAACGGCAGTGGCTCTCAAATTGCTTCAGCTAAGGCTGCTCGGCATAGACTTGATCGAGGTGTTTGGACCACTGTGCGCTTTGGTGACATGAGGCGTTCATTGTCTGGTATGAATTTGATTCAGTTTATCTCTCTTCTTTCTCAATACTGTAATGCCATTGTAAAACTTTCTGATATTTCATTATGATCACAAATATTTCGCTTATTCTTTCAGCATGTGAACGCCTTATCCTCCTTACAAATGATCCAAATGAGCTAAGAGATTATAGCATTCTTCTCTATCATTGTGGATTATACGAGGAGTCGCTACAATACCTGACGAAGTACCAGGAACATAAGGTACTGTAACAATCCTATACAATGCATGAATGATATATTTTTTCCAGATTTGGATCATGTGCAGTAACTGCATCATGCAATTTTCAATTTCCATCAACAACCAAGATTGTTTAAAGCGAATCCTATGTAATTTGATTCATTCAAGATCGCTTACTGCATGAAATGTCGTGGAAATACTACTGCAGGAAATCCTGGTCCCTTCTTTCCAAATAAACTGAATGTGATGTCTACCATTCATTTTTGCAGAACTCATCTACACAAGTGCTGACATCATCAGACTCTGAAAGTGACATGGAAGAAGATGCTGCCGTCGATAAACTAATAACGCGATTGAATCTCATCCAGTTGGAGCAAGGATGGAATCAGCCGTCCGTTGCTAGAAAGTTTCTCGGTAATAACTCTGATCCATGGTAGTTCCTCTTTCGGTTCAATCGCGACAATATCAAAGAAGAATTTTGATCAGCTGATAATTGAAATGAAAGCTAATAGTTCATGGCAGCAAGTTTTGCTGTGTTTTCTTGACACAGCATGAGATATCTGAAGCTGTAGTTGTTCCAATAGCTTGCAAGCTCAGCAATCATACATGTAAAAGCGAGGTTGCAACTTCTGAAGTGGACGAGATTGTCCAATAAATGGAAAGACAACATATAGATACACAGAAAGTAACAACCATATATTTATACAGGGAGCAAAGAAATATTTGTACGTATTACCAGTGTTCTTACAGTATAATAATTATGTACTTTTATGTGTATTTCTCTTGTGATTTTCATGTAAATTCTATACCAGCTTTATCTGACATTACAGTTTATTTATACAACAAAAATATGTGTTTAACAACTTGGAATATATCAATGAAACTGAGAGGAAAACACAAGTAGAGAGAGACTGGATCATCTTTGATTGCTTACTGTTTGGCTCATATTGTGTATATATACACCAGGCAACTGATAGCACAAAGTAACAGAAACTTTAACAGAACCTGTAAGTGTTCTAACTGTTATATAACTACTTATAACTACCCAATGGTTTTTCAGTGATACCTGACTCAAGATGATTGCTAATAGTATCAGATGTCAATTATTCCTAGCATGTCTAAGAATTTCTGAAATTGAGAAGCAAACTTTTCCAGCTTGGTAAATAGATCCATAAGTTTGGGCAGGATTTGATGAGAATCAACATCAACTTCATGAGGCCAGTATGACACTTCTCCCAAACTTTATAACAATCTATATTTGAAGACATTCTTTTCCTACCCTCCACACCTGGTTCGGATTATGAAATCTAAAAAAGTGTAAGGTGTTGGGAGGTGTTTTTAACATGTTTTTACACTTTTTGGATTATCTAAGCTGAAATGCTGTAGGGCGTGCAAGAAGCTAGTAGCGTGGGATAATAAACTGTCATATTTAAATGCTTAGTGTGTTCAACAGAAACCAAATTGCTATGACCATTGGACATGAAGATCATTGATCAAAATAATTAGGCCATAAAAGTCGGTCTCAGATTCGATTCACTCCGGTATATCAATTTCATTGTTTAGCTTGTTAAAAAAAAAAACTAAGCCACAAAAGTTCTCACATAATTGCAGCTAATGCCTTATACTCAACATTTGATGAAGACTATTAATTGTGCAGCTTTATATCGATGAACCTTTGAGGTATAGCAATAATTGTTCACATGAGTTGGACAAGTATCAAGTTAGAAACCTTCCTACTTAGTGCTCCAAAAAGTAATCAAGTGATTTGAGTTTGGGAGACCAACTGAATTATATAAGGAGATTTAGATTCAAATCTCAGATACTAACATTTTCTCATATCATATAATAAATTAACTACTATGCTTAATAAAAAAAAAAGCAAGATTACTTGTGTGCAAAAATAAAACAAGATTACAAATTAGCCATCAATAGCTTAATTGATAGCTCCAGCATACATGCAGTTGATTATTGGTCCTTAGTTTCGAATGGACCTGGATCTGCTGCTTTAAAAAACCACACAGTTTCACACAGTTTTGATTTATGACCATTGGATCTTTATTGGCATGGTATTATTGTAATTTTATGAAACTATCCAATGGCTGAAATAAAAACTATGCTGTACTTTCCGGCACCAAATCCATATCCGTTTCGAATTTGGAGACACAAACGGTGGTAAAAAAAAAATCTGGAGATTATTTTTTGAGGCGAAATTATCTGGAGATTATTAAAATATTGCTTGCCAACCATAGCAAAGTTTGTCACCAAAAAAGTACTTTGTTCCCAAAATTTTGAGATGATTAGTATTATATTTTTTTTTTTTGAAAAGACTAATATTATTTATAAGATCAATACTAGGCATAAGGTGTACAAATACAAGAGTTTAAAAAATTGCCAGTCCAGAAGAATAGTCCAAAAGCATAGATTACAATAGCACAAATTTGAACCCAAAGAAGACAAAAACAAATAAACTTCACAACCAGATGCACCTAAACGGAAGCACCAAAAACTAGCACAAGACTACACACATCAGGAACAAAATCCAGCAGCAAAAAGGCAGAACTCAAAAAATTCAGTAATTTATCAAACCGACAACTAACAAAATTAACTCACAACCTGTTATATATATTTATTTTTTTTATCATCATTCATCGGTATATATATTAAGGATTACTTGCACATGAATAGAAGATAAACGAACAATAAACTATACTGTTAGGTCATGTTATATTAGTCTTTCATTAGTTCTTAATTTCAATTTCAATTTCAATATTTCATTAAATTTAAGTTTTTTTTAATGTTCAAAACAAATCAACGAGACCATTTTAGTTTTTGTAGGAGAACCGTATAATTTCTCATGATTTGTCAATGGTTTTATTATGTGTTTGGTCTTATGAATATGGTGATGAGAATTGATTTAGGATTAAAATGAGTTAATCTTAATTTTGAATAAAAAAAAATTTTTTTTGGGGGGGGTATCATAGGAAAATTTCTTGGTTGGGGGTGAGGAAGTTAAGGGTGTTAAATATTGTTTTGTTAGGAAATTGGTGTTGGAAGTTGTTAGTTGATAGAAGTTGTTTTTGGTATAGGGTGTTGTTGGCTTGGTATGGAATGGTGAATGGAAGGTTGGAGGATGGGTACCAGAGTTGTTCCTTGTGGTGGAGAGAGATACTGAAGGGTGGTGAAGGGGGTTGGTTTGAGGGGATGGTTGTGAGGAAGGTGGGGATGGGGCAGATACTTTGTTTTGACATGATAGTTTGGTTGGTGGTGTTTTGTTTAGTGTGTTTTTCCGCCGTCTTTTTGATTTAGTTGTTGATAACTCAATTACGATTAGGAATATGGTTCTGCTTGGCTGGGGGGAAGGAGGTGAAGCTTGGGTTTGGAGGCGGAGTTTGTGGGTGTGGGAGGAGAAGATGCTAGCAGAGTGTAGGTTATTATTATCTTATGTTTCTTTGCAGTCTACCTCCCCAGATGGTTGGCAGTGGCTCCCGGATCCTTCAAGGGGGTACTCAGTTTGTGGTGTCTATGATATGCTCACTACTCAGGAGCATCCACCTGTGTGTTCAGACTCAGAGTTAATTTGGCACAAATAAGTTTCTCCATTTTTGCGTGGCGGTTGCTTCGTGACCGGCTGCCAACTAAGGCGAACTTGGCGAAGCGTGATATTATTTCTCCTGATGATTGGTTTTGCGTGGCTGGGTGTGGCCATGAGGAGGACGTTCAACATTTGTTCCTCTCGTGCAACACGTTTGGTACTCTGTGGCACCTAGTGTGGTCGTGGATCAGGTTAGATGGTGCGGATTCTCAGGTGATTACAGACCACTTTCAATAGTTTACTTTTTACACAGGTGGTCTAAAATCGCGGCAGTCTTTTCTTCAACTGATATGGTTATTGTGTGCTTGAATTGTGTGGAATGAGCGTAATAGCATGTTATTTAAGCAGAAAGAAAACTTTATGCTTCGATTATTGGAAAAGGTTAAGTCTTATTCTTTATGGTGGCTTCAAGCCAAAAGAGTCAGTTTTTTTTTTTTTGGCATTCATATGTGGTGGTC
>Ga0228711_1008356_pt1 | contig 14551 bp, 12 predicted proteins | sample MedpolnodulmetaG_2_FD_177996 | JGI IMG/M metagenome (GOLD analysis project Ga0228711, IMG submission 177996) | Root nodule microbial communities from Medicago polymorpha collected in Santa Monica, California, United States - brown nodules | ecosystem: Host-associated > Plants > Roots > Nodule...
GCATTTTACAAAATTTATCTAGTTTTTAGCGAAAGCGTGTTTGAAAACAATTTGACTTATTGGATTTCTGCTCAGAACGATAACTATGACAAAGAGATTAAGATAATGTAATACACAATAAGATTTACTATTGAAATGAGAGATTCAAATGTTAAATCTTAATACAATCAATTATCAATAACTCTCAAATGATGTTCTCATCTTATTTGTCTTTAAATGCAAAGAAAAGTACTAAAAACATCATATGATGTTCCATCATCAGATATATAAAATCCTCTTTATCATGATGTAATGACACAAAAAGGTTGATCCTATCGAGCATAAGATCCTTGGATTTATGGCATGGAATGTTCTTTCATAGGACACTTTCCGTATCTTATGCTTTCTTCTTCGTTGCCCATAACCTTCTTCTCCGCCCGAATGAGGGTGGTGACTTGCACGTGCTCTGACGCTCAAGTCGGCGAGTGACGTGGGATGATATGTGTATTTATGAATAGTAAACTTACCTGACCCCAGGCGTATGAGCCGATATTTATAGAGGTGGTTTAGGGTTTTTAACCTTGTATCTTTACCTAGACAACTATTTTGGAAGGACAATTGTGATCCTTCTTGGGACAGTTGTAGTCCTTTGATGGACATTGTGAGTGTTTTCTCTTTGCATATTTCTGCCACACAGCATGATGGTTGTTCACCTTTGGAAACAAAGATTGGACTAATCTATTATTAAAAAATAAAAAGAAAACAAGACTAGGCTAATCCATTCATTTAAACCTTTCATAATGAAACTCATCAAGCAGAGAAGACTAAGTGTGACACAACATACATATTTTTTTAATAAATTATTTAAATAAAAAATGAAATAATATAATTCTATTATTCCAATGAAATCTATTATAAGACGACCATGAGAAGCTCTACCAACAGCCTCATCAAAGAAGATTCCACCATAAGGCAAAATAGATTGAGTACTACTCGTTTGAAAACCCATCAGAAGGTCTCACCATCAAAAGCTCTACCAACAGTCTCATAATGCGAGTGAGTTTCTCTAAATTAGCCCACTTAAATTGTCATCAGAGACAATCGAATATAAGACTTTGAGGAAGACCACACTCCCAAGTCTCAAGTCAATATCATCAGTCAACCTAAGTGGGTTGTTTAACTCTAACTAATATCCATTGAAAAAAATGTTTGACACCATCAAATCATGCTAAAATTGTAAGTAAACTGTTAACATCATAAAAGCAGTATGTATCGAACCATCACCATCTTTATTCTCTACTTCTTAACTCTTCCAATGCAACCACTAAACAAACCTTATACATTCTCGTACCTCATATTGAAAAAATGTTGGCACAAAAATGTTGGATCAAGTGCATATCAGTAATGGTAAAGGTAGGTAATATAGAACAGATTTATGAATAACACCACATGAAAATTTATTAACGGTATAATCTATACTAAGAAAATATGGGGTTTTGGATTGGCTTTTTTGTTATTTTAATTATACCATTAAACAAAAAAATTCTATAATAATGCTATATTGTCGTTGCTGTTAAAAAGATAATAATTTTTTGTTATAATATGGTTTGTTCAGTTTGTTACATTTGAAAGTCACAATATCTACGCTTATAAATTTTATCTATATCAAAAATTTAAATATATCGTTTGTAATTTACACGCAAAATTTCTATAAAATATCGTTTATAATCTACACACGTTAGCGCAATAAAAAGAACGGAAAGACGAGCACGTGAGTTCCCGTCTTTCCGCTAGTATAAATAAATGTAATAGAAAAAGATAAAAAAAAATTAAATAAAGAAAAACTACAAAATAGAAAAGATAAAGTGTCCCAAATAACATCATACTTGAACCTTATAAGTCTCATTCACAAAGTAACCAGTTCCTTGAGAAAAGACAACCGTGAGTATCACATGAAACCATAATTAATAATAATGTGACTAAAAAATATTGTATAATTGGCATTGAGTCAATATTACTCATAGTGGATTTCACTATCCTCATTTTTTATATATACCAATTGCTTCAAACACACGTGACTTTAATGCGTTAGGTACCTAAAGTCCCAAAAATATTGACACTTTATTATTATTATTAAAACGTATAATCAATCTCCTAAGTTCAAAAACACATCTTCTATATATATAAAATAAGAGAACCATTCTTTTGTATAGAATTCACTGATTTGATTGTTTTGTGCTGTGACTATAATGAAGTCCTTTGCACAGTTTACTACTATTGTTTTGTTACTCTCTTGCTTTCTGAGTATCCAAGCAGAGAAACTCAAATCCTCACAATCATGTGAATTTCAAGCCATTTTCAATTTTGGTGACTCAAATTCAGATACTGGTTGTATGTCAGCAGCATTTTACCCTGCTATTTTGCCATATGGGGAGACCTTTTTCCATGAGGCTGTTGACAGATTTTCTGATGGTCGTCTCATCATAGATTTCATCGGTATATAATTTAATTTTTTCTGCATTTTTGTTTATTTATGTTACAACAATGATATTTGTTTCATGTATCTTGTGTCACACTTAATCTTCTCTACTTTCCAAGTTCCCTTATGTTGTGTCTATGTTTTATTATCAACCCGCATATGAAAAATAATGGGATTCAATGAAAACATAACTTTGTCCAAGCATACTAAAAAAAATATAACATCGAGAATAACAGCAGATAAACCCAATCGATGTTATGCAATTGCAAGCGATCAAAATATGTCCTTATTAATGATTGTGAAGTATTTTTTATACATGTAGCCAAGCACCTTGGAATGCCATTTTTGAGCGCATATATAAAGTCAATTGGAACAAGCTACAGGCATGGCGCAAACTTTGCTGCAGGGTCGTCAACCGTTATGCGACAAAACAAGACTTACTTCGATGGTGGCACTCCTTTCACCCTTGAAATCCAAGTAGAGCAGTTTAACCAGTTCAAATCACGCACTGGGAAGTTCTTCACGCAAGGTTTAAAATCCAGAGAAGAGAAAAATAATATAGCTTAATCTAATTATAGCTGCAATTTTAATAGTGATGTGTTTCCTGAAAATGTTTGGTTTTGATTTGCAGCAAATAAAAGTTCATACATAAGACACTTTCCGAGACCAGAGGACTTTGCCAAAGCAATCTTCATTCTTGATATTGGTCAAAATGATATTGCTGATGTTATTAGTAAGGTGGGAAAGGAAGATTCCCATGCATTGATCTCAAACATTGTGGAATATTTTTCTAAACAAATTCAAGTAAGTAATACATGTTATTTTTTTATATATGAAAGTGATACAAGTTATTAAGAGCAGTCTTTATCTAATCCGAATTAGTTTCTCTCGATATGTTAACTTTACACTTTCGGTCCAAAATTATTTTGTTTAGCTCCCGATAGTAGTTCTAGTTCTAACCTTCTATCTGCTATCAGTTTCTCCGCTATCGAGCCACATGAGTCACACTTCAAATTTCCAATTGTGAGCATGAGGAGTCTATGTTAAGAATGTCATATTGATTGATATATAACTTGAACATGGATTTATAAGTGTTTAACGGTCATCACTATTAAAGAGTCCTACATCAGACAAAAAGATAGCATGAATATGTGTTTATAAGTGGGAGCAATCCTCACCTTACAAGCTGATTTTGCAGCATTGTTGTTAGGCTTAACCACGATTTCTTAGATGGTATAAGAGCCTCCTTTAAGATCTATTTAGCCACATGCTATCAGGTTTCCGCTATCGGGCCACCCATAAATGTCTGATTTTAATGCTTATATATAGATTCATTGACCTAAGAAGTTAGTTATACTGTTACAATAAATTTATTATTGATTTAACAACATATTCTAATAGCATACTTTCTGGCAAGTATATTAATAAAAGAATAAACAATATTGGCAGAGTCTACATAGTTATGGAGCAAGGACATTCTGGATACACAACACAGGACCCATTGGTTGCCTTCCAGTGTCAATGCCCATTCACAATGCACACAACAACCAAACTCAAGTGGCTGGTTATGTCGATCAAAACGGATGCGTCAATTCGCAGAACGACTTGGCCAAAGAGTTCAATAAAAAGCTTAAAGATATAGTTGTCAAATTAAGGGCAGTGTTCCCAGATGCTTCTTTAACATATGTGGACATGTTCTCTGCAAAGTATGAGCTAATCAGTAATGCTAATAAACAAGGTATAATCATTTTTGTCACCATCGATCAAGTGTTGAATTTAATTGCATAAGTAACCCCTTAATTATGAATTATTGAATTTAATTGTAGGGTTTGTGGACCCTTCTGGAATATGTTGTGGATATCATGAAAATGGATACCATGTTTATTGTGGAAATAAAGCAACAATTAATGGTAAAGAGATTGTTACAAGCTCTTGTGAAGATCCTTCAAAGTATATTAGCTGGGATGGAGTGCACTACACTGAAGCAGCAAATCAATGGATTGCAAATAGAATACTTGATGGTTCCTTTTCAGATCCACCACTTCCTATTGCACAATCATGTCAAACTACTCATTAGCATTTACATCCTACTTATTCTAATTCTATTTACAATGCAAGAGTGGTTTAATCTTACCTCTATTTATTCATTATAGATTACACTTTCATCAATCGCTTTGTTTTCTATCGATTTGAATGAAAGAATATAGTTTTGTTTTTGTCAACAAAAAAAAACATGAATATATTTAAGTAAAGATATCATTTTAATTTATGTAACCGCTACTACATTCACATTTGTAACCGTATGAACCATAGTTAAATTTTATGGAATGAAATAATTGATGTTTGTTGCACTTGAATTAGCACTTGCAAAACTTTCCTTGATCTTAAGGACGTTCTTTGGATTAAAAAATAAATTCGTTGCTCAAATGATATGGTATTGATGTAAAATATTTATTCATGACTACAATAAACTCGAACTTTAACGTTTGAAAAGAGTAAAAACGTACAAATAAATCTAAACTGAGTGTATGAAATTAAATTGACAAGAAAAGTAAGTATTTGAAAAGTAAATAACTTCGAAAGTAAAATACAAAAATTTAAATGACTTGAAAAGTAAAGCGCATGAATATAAAATGTAGGTAAGTGTTTACCGGTGTTTTTGGTAAACAATAGAACTATCAAATTAGTAATTCTAGGATACGTTATGCAATCTTTTTTCAAAAAATATATGAATGTTCATCATATTCATATGTTGTTTTATGAACAAGATGAAGGAAACTATTTTTGTACAAAGATAACTGTCTTTCGACATAGTTCAGTAAAGAAAATGCAAGTAAAAGATTTAAAACGCAGTAACTTAAAGAAAAGTAAATTGCATTGCATTGAAGTAAATGTGGTTCGATAAATCAGATTACATACATTATGTGACTCTTTTCTCTGGAAGCTGGTACTTCGAGTGCTAGAATTCTATAAATGATTTGTGACATATTTTCCTTATGAAAAACTATTATATATACAAAGAGAAAATAACTACAAAGACCTGAACTCCTAAAAACTAAATGTCTTCGACGAGAACTGCATACTCTCCACGTGTCTGGACACTTGAAGCAGGCCCGGCCTTGGAGGTGCGCAAGCAGCTCAACCAAGCCAGGCCTCCAAAACCTATGGCCCTCAAAAAAAAAAATTAAGTTTAATATCACACCCCACTTAAATAAATAAAAAAATATATGTTACTTCTTTTTCTTTTTTGGGTACACGTTTGAGTTTTTTCTAGACTTTAATTCTCGGTTTTGGACATAAATCTGATGCTACCAAGCCACCCCCAATTTGAATAATCACTTAATCAGTCAATTTGGAAAGTTATTTCAATAAAAAGAATTACAACAATAATTTCTTTTTCACATAAATCATTTGTTTCCCCTTTCACACAACGGAGGAATGATAAATCCAAACACACCGTTAGGTAAATTTCACCTCTCTTTCACTTAATTTTTTTATTTTGTTTCATGTTTAGAAGTTATTCTAATTCTGATTTTTTAATAAAGCTTAGATACAAAAAAAAAATATGTTTTTATTTTTGAGGGACTATTTTAAAGAGAGAGTCGAGCCTCCTATTACACAGGGACGGCCCTGGCTTGAAGCTTGCCTTTTTACTCTAACCGTCTGTCAGTTTCCACCTTTATGTCAAAAACTTCCAATGTCTATCGAACTTAACAACTTCCAATATGGACTTAGAGATTTTTACAGCTTTGAACCTTCTTTTACCTGTCGAAATACACAAGATAAAATACAGTATAACAGTAAGATAAACAAATTTGAAATAAATTTAATAAAAAATAAATGAGATAATTAATCAAATGTAGATAACTGACAATCATTATATGTATTAGATTAGATGTGACTTTTGAAATGCTTTAACAACCCTTATTACAATACAGTCGACCCTTGTTTAACGAAAAAACTAGATAAAATCGTAGGCTAATAAGAGTCTTCAACGTTGTTTTGTTATGATTTGCTCGACGTAAATATATTTTTTTAAACTATAACTTTTTTGTGTCAACGTGCTAATTGTTGAATAAGACTTGCTACTTTCTGTTTATTTTCTAAGTTCTCTAATCTTCTCGAGCACCTTACATGCTCTTGATTCCTCCTATGTATTTGTATTTATTTATAAAAATACAAATAAATTTATCCCGCCAACAAAAATGTATTGTTTTGTTCATATATTTGTTTGTTTACTTATCTTTCTTACAAAATACATATTGAAATTAGTCATAGTTGAAAATAATGTAAAACTATAAATAATGTAAAAAGCACCTCTACACACAGACACACAACACACACCCACACTTACATTTTAGTATTTTATAAATATTAGTAAATAAATTCAAAGATTGTTGTATAATTGTACATACTGTTCCGGTATGAGTCAAAGTCCATCCTATGATAAGTTCCAAATGGATCCTCTCCATAGGAGTCTACGGAACTAAAATAGTAAGGAAGAACTTGGACCAAGGTGAGCAATCGATAAGATCCTAAGCACAAGGAGAGAGACCAAGCCACCAGCAGTAATGAAGAATCCGGACTAAGGTGAACAACCAATATGGTCCAATGCAAAAGAAGAATGCAGGCGAGGTGAACATCCGACATATTTCACTACACTGTAGAACCTACAAACCAAAGGTGAACAACTGATGAGGTATGTGGCATAAATCCACCAATGGATTGTTGAACCAAAGTGGATTTTAGAACAATGTTTTTAAGGTTTTGATGACAACAACGTATGAAATAACAATTAGGTACTCTAATGTGTGTTCTTGTGTGCAGGACCATATAATTAAATTCTGACTCTGAAGTCTAGTTGTTGGTTCTGAAACACCAAGCTCTGAACACTAGGGAACATATTTGGCACTCAAGAGGAAGCTCTGATGACTAAGCAATGATCTGATGAAGGGTCAACAAAAGTCAAAGCTCTAATCAGAGGTTGCATCACGCATTTAAGATTTTGATGGAAGAACATTATGAAGAAAGCAAACTCTAATGGAAGCACATTCTAGTGAACATGTCGATGGTTAACATTATGATGGACACGTCAATCGTCAACACTTTGATGGATTATGACCAATGTTGTCTTCTTGTAAAGAGACGTTGCTTTTCAAATTCTGCAGTAATGTTTGTCTACTTTTGACCACGTGGTGAAACAAATGAGTTTTTAAAAGGAATTAAGTTAGAAGAAATATCATCTGTGGAGGGTGCATGATATGACTATAGAATCTAACGACCACAAATACTTGTCGACCATATAAGCCACTGGGGCCATGTTAAAATTTTCCCGCTCACTAATTAATCAATTTCTTAGGAAAAGACAACCGCGAGTATCACACAAAACCTTAAATTATAACATGAGACTAAAAAATATTGTATGTGAGATTGAGTGTGGCAAGGAATTTCATTATCTTAATTTTTAATATACCAATTGCTGTGTAACCCACGTGATTGGGTACCCAAATATTGACTTTTACTCTTAAAACGTATAAGATCCAAAATCATAATTTATATATCTAAATAAGAGTATACCCTCCTTCTGTATGGTAATCCACTAAGTTTCATTGTTTTGTGCAATGTCACTAATGGGATCCCTCATACAGTTCAATGCTATAGTTTTGTTACTAAGTTTGTTTCAAAGTATCCAAGCAGAGGAATTCAAATCCTCACAACCATGTGAATTTCAAGCTATTTTCAATTTTGGTGATTCTAATTCAGATACTGGTTGTATGTCAGCAGCATTTTTCTCTGCTGTTTTGCCTTATGGTGAAACCTTCTTTCATGAGGGTGCTGGGAGAGCTTCTGATGGACGACTTATCATAGATTTCATTGGTATAATACAATTCTCCATTCTTACATCTTTTTTATTTATTTAATTTATTTTATATCTATGTTGTGTTTCTCTTAATCGTCTCTGCTTTATGATTTTCACATTGAGAAATATAAAAAGAAAAACAAAAACGGTCTAGTGCACTAAAACTTTGTATACAGAATCTTAGAAAGGGTCCCACCATTTTGTATATTGTACACAGTCATACCCAGCTTGTATTTTACACAATAGGCTGTTTCAAAAACTTGAAACAAGAGGCTTCTTCCAGAACTTGAATCCATAACTGTCTAGTTACGTAACAACAACTTTACTATTGTGAATATTTTTTATTTATGCAGCCCAGCACCTTAGATTGCCATTTTTGAGCGCATATATAAACTCAATTGGAACAAACTATAGGCATGGTGCAAACTTTGCTGCAGGGTCATCAACAATTATGAGGCAAAACAAGACCTTCTTTGATGGTGGCTCTCCTTTCACTCTTGAAATCCAAATAGCACAGTTTATTCAGTTCAAAGCGCGCACCGCCAAGTTCTTCACGCAAGGTTTAATCTCCTTAGAAATGCAGTTCAAAAATTGATATTAAATTTCTTTTAAAATGTCTGGTTTTGATTGGCATTGCAGAAAATAAAACTTCTTTCAGAAGACACTTAGCAGAAAATAAAAGTTCTTTCAGAAGACACTTTGTGAAGCCAGAGGACTTTGCAAAGGCTATCTACATGTTAGATATTGGTCAAAACGATCTTGGTGATGTTATTAGTAAGGTGGGAAAGGAAGATTCACAAGCATTGATCTTAAACATTGTGGAATATTTTGCTAAACAAGTTCAAGTAAGTGATAAACTTTATTAAGAGTTGATTTATATTTTGATAGATATAGTTATAGTTTTAAATTTTGTATTAGTCTCACAAAATATGCTAACTTTTTTACTTTTTGTCTTAAAACCTTTTGTTCTGTTTCTTGCTTTTTCTCTCATTTTCAAAATGAGACAACTTTGTCGGTTATCTTAGATTCACTTCGTTAAAAATTTACTCTTCAATATTAGTGACCTATGTTCGATACTCTGGTACACCGAAAAATAAGACAACTTTAATACACAGTCAGCTAGAGTTTGTGTGCAAGCTACCATATCTTTTTTTACAAGTAATGAAAGTTTTAGTAATAGGAGTACTCCAACTCTTCACATCAAACATACATCTAATTGAATTATTTGACCAATCAAACAGATTCAAATTAGAATTTTCTCCACATGTTGTTTAAAGTTTTGGTTAAGAGATCTACATCGAATCAGGGCCGGCCCAAGGGTTAGGCATCCCAAGTAAGGGCTTTAGACTCAAAAAAAAAATTCTTTTTTTACTAAGGAAATAAAGCCTCTAATTAGTGATAGGTTCAATAGTCCGAAGTGAGATAATTCTTGGAAAAAGGCCTCGGAGAAAGACACAATGGCCTCCGAGAAAGAAAAAAAAAGCGTCTTCCATTCCATTGTGTCAAAAGAATTTTGATGCCAATTTGTTTCCTTTCGAGGAAAAAAACTCTTTCTATATTCTTTTCTTAGAATTTGACTTTCTCTTTGAAACCTAAGTAACATAACAACTTCTTCATCACTCATCCCTTTGTTTGCTTCAATTGTTTTGGACTTTTGGTTTTCACAATTTCACATTTACAATGTTTCAACGAAGATTAAATGAATTGTCTTTAATATTGATTGAAAAATAAATGTTAAATGAAATTCTTTATGATAATTTAATAAATGATTTTCTATCTCAAAATTTATAAATAAAATAAAATTTAAATAAAAATAAAATATTATTAATATCTTTTTAACTAAAAAAGTCTCACTTTGCAGTTGGTTTTAAGCCTCATCTAGAGTTGGGCCGACCTTGCATCGAATGAGATATGGATTGAATATGTGCTTACATGACAGATATTAGTCCACTTAGGTAACACTGTAGTTGTCCAGTCCTAAAAGTAAGAGGGTGTGTTATCAGTCTCACATTGGATGTCACCTCTTGTCAGGTCTCTCGCTATCAAGCCACTCAAATAACACTCCAACTGTCTAATCTAAAAGGTGAGTGTTGGGATGAGATATGATACGAACACGTGTTTATTTGTTTATAAGTGGTGAATATTCCTCACTTTAAAACCAATATCTCATCCAATAGATGTTTGTTTCTAAGGAAAGATAGTGGGCAGGAGAGAAAGTTGAGGGAAGGAAGCATCTCCCCTTGTTTGGAACACTATAAAAAGGTTAAGGAAAGAGAGATTTTAGTGGGGAACCTTAAAAAATTGAGGAAACACCAATATTTGAAGGAAAAGTCGAAAATACCCCACCTATTATTGTTGTTTATATTTTTAACCATTCACTTGTCATTTCTTTTTATTTTTCCAATTTACGGCCTTTTTTTTTGTCTTACAACTAGCTGCATATTTTTTTTTCCATCGAAACAATATAGACATGTGTATGTGTGTATATATATAGGGTTTTTCTAGAAGACACATTTTATGAAGGTGTCTTTTAGCAAAGTTATAAATAAAAAGTGAAAATCACACATTGAAGTGTGGGTTGCTAAAAGACACTTTTATAGGTGGCTTCTAGCAAAACGCATATACATATACATACATACATACATATATATATATATATATATATATATATATTTTCTCAAGGGTATTTTTGTCGATTATTAAATATAGATCTTTTTTCCTTCAACATTCTAGTTCACTTTCTCTTATACCAAACAACTAAAACAATCCCCTCACTTTCTACTTTTTTAGTTTCCTCATGCAATCTTTCCTTTCTCTATCTTTCCCTTCACTTTCATCCCCCAACCAAACACGGTCTTAAGTCGGTTACCATATGTTAGTTGAAAGTTAAATCATTAAAAGTGGTCAGATGATTGCAAAAATTTCTGACAGCAAGATTTATATTGCTTTTATCTACTTTCATTGACTAAAGAAATTAGCTATACGGTTTTGGATCTAAAATCATAATAATATCCTATTTTTTGTCAAGTCTTGATATAAGAATAAAATAAAGAGCCTAATTATCTAGTTTTATTGACACCAAATGGAATTATTCCATCAATCTAAGAGACTAAAATAAAATTATCCCTAAGCATTAAAAGTCTCACCTTACCGATCATATCTCATCCAAAAGCTCCAAAAGCTCAAGTTTCTTCATACACCATCCAGAAGCTTGTATATTCATTTATATTTAATGTTTGTAATTAGTTTAATGGTGAAAGAACTTGAATGTTTAGTTTAATATTAGATTATTGTACTTAATTAATGTGAATGGACTGTTAAATGGTCTACTTTAAAAATAAAAAAAACTTAAATCTATTCATATGCTCAGTTAAAAATTACTAAGAAAAAATAATAGTATTTTTATATTGAGACGTATTTTTCAAAAAAGTTATAGGCCAAATTCAAATTGGGTCGACCAAACCCATCCGCGTAACCGGCTTATCTGATTAAACTGAAACCGACTAAACCGAGACAAAACATGGGCGGAATTGGGGCTGGGAACTCCAACCGTCGGTTTGAGTGGTTTGAGGTTTTGAGTCCGATTTTCGACCGAAACCGACCGATGTCCAGCCCTAGAACTCCCATATCTTAGTTGTAAGAATTCCTGACGCCAAGATTTTTAAAGCTTTTATATAGATTCATTGACTTAAGATGTTAATAATTTAATTTATTATGGATCTAACAACATGTACTAATAGCCTATGTTATGGCAAGTATTTATAAAACAAGTGTCATGTTAACCGGTCCCCATGAGCACTCGTTAAGGTTGCTAAAAAGGAAATTATTACCATAAAAGGAAACATTTTTTACTGTTTTAGTATTAGTTACACAATTTTCAATGCAATAACTATTATATGATTATTTTTTTTAACATCATTAACCAATGCCCAAGGCATCTGTTAGCATTTCCCATAAAATAATTACCATATTACTTGGCAGAATCAATATAGTTAGACTACTATTTTTCCCACTCTATTAAGTTCTTGCACACCCTATATTTTTTTTTTCAAAATACCCCTGGTTTGGATTTTAAAATATGAACTAAATTGTTACGGGAATTCGAATTATATAATCCAAAAAACACGAAATGTATATTTTGTGTTTAATTTGATGTTAAAGATCTCTGTTGACCGTCGTAGAATCCCCGCATAAACATGTACTAATAGCCTATTTTCTGGCAAGTATTTATATAAGAATTACCATATTACTTGGCAGAAACTATATAGTTTTGGAGCAAGGAAATTTTGGATACACAATACAGGCCCAATTGGTTGCCTTCCAGTGTTCATGCCCATTCACAATGCCATCAACAGCCAAACTCAAGTGGCTGGTTATCTTGATCAAAACGGCTGTGTTAATCACCCAAACAACTTGGCCAGAGAGTTCAATAAAAAGCTTAAAGATATTGTTGTCAAATTAAGGGAACAGTTCCATGATGCTTCTTTCACATATGTGGATATATTCTCTGCAAAGTATGAGCTAATCAGTAATGCTAATAAATCAGGTATTATCTTCTTTGTCACCATCCATCTGAACCAAATTTATTTAATTAATTAATTAACATGTTTACTTGAATAGCATGTGGTTGCAAAATCTTGCTAGTTCACGTGACTTCAGAAAAGGAATTAATTGAGGAAATATTAATAATAAGCCTTGAATTGATTCGGTGAGATAAGTTAATCCTTAAAAGGAATCGATCATGTGTCAGAAATATTTTATGGGTCATTGAAAAAGTCCAATTATGCTAGAAATTTCTATATTTGTAATTTATGTTCACACGTATGTTGAAAATGAGAACTAAATTTATCATTCTCTCCTAACTAAATTACAAATTTTATACGGAAAACTATTTGTTCAAACGTCATGTTAACTATTTCAATGATTTCTGTTAAAAAAAACTATTTAAGTGATTTATGAATAATATACAACTATTGTTAATCTTATTTTAGAAACTAAATAATTGGTAATGAATATAATTCATGACTAATGAATATTTACAAGTCAAATATACAATGAATATAAATATATTCTAATACTCCCCCGCAGTTGAAGCGGGAAGCTGGCGGACGCTAAGGTTGTCTCATAAATCTTGAAACAGAATTAAGGGGAGACCTTTGGTAAAAATATCCGCAATTTGATATCGTAACGAAACGTGAAGAACGCAGACATGACCTCGAGCTATCTTTTCACGAACAAAATGAACGCCCATCTCAATATGTTTGGTCTATTGGTGTTGAACGAGGTTACCTAAGAGATAGATGGCACTGGTGTTGTCACAGTAGACCATGGTGGCTTTGTGAATAGGACAATGTAACTTAAGAAGAAGGTTGCGTAACCAACATGATTCAGAGACCACATTGGCAACACCACGATATTCGGCTTCAGCACTAGAGCGAGATAAAGTGGGTTGTCGTTTGGACAGCCATGAGAGCATGTTATCGACTAAAAACACACAGTAACCAAATGTAGATCATCTAGTATCAAGGCATCCTCCCCGATCAGCATTTGTATGAGATTAGGGAGGTAGTAGATGATGGATAAAGATGTAAACCATAATGTCTTATCCCATGAATGTATCGCAAAATTCTTCGGAGAGCATGCATGTGGTTTTCCATTGGATTGTGCATGAAGAGACATATTTGTTGAACTGCATATGAAATATCTGGTCAAGTTAAAGTGAGATATTGAAGGGAAACTGCAAGGTTGCGATAAAGGGATGGATCTTCCTATGGAGTACTTGTATGGCACTCAGTTTTGGTTTTGTATCAACTGGGGTTGGACATGATTTGCACGAAGACATTCCAGCTTGTGTAATAATTTCTTCCGTATACTTTTTTTGTAAGAGGAATAATCCTTTTGAATGGAGAGTGACTGCAATTCCCAAGAAGTAGCTTAGGTGTCCCAAATCTTTCATAGCAAACACAGTACTCAGAAGCGAAATGATAGATTGTCGCAGAGTATCATAAGAGGTGGTAAGGATTATATCATCGACATAAAGGAGGACATAGGCCATATGAGTGTCTTTCTTGTAGATAAATAGAGAATGATCACACTTGCTTTGGGAAAAGCCAATAGATGAAACATAGTCTGCAAATAATTTGTACCAAGCTCGAGGAGCTTGATTGTGCCCATATAGTGACTTACATAGACGACACACATGATTAGGATTTGTTGAGTCCCTAAAGCCTAAT
>Ga0228711_1008357_pt1 | contig 14550 bp, 9 predicted proteins | sample MedpolnodulmetaG_2_FD_177996 | JGI IMG/M metagenome (GOLD analysis project Ga0228711, IMG submission 177996) | Root nodule microbial communities from Medicago polymorpha collected in Santa Monica, California, United States - brown nodules | ecosystem: Host-associated > Plants > Roots > Nodule...
CAAGAACGAGAAGATGCTAATCTATGGAGGACTAATATAGGTTCAGATATGTGGAGAGATGCTCCTTAGGAGAACATGAAGTTATAATATTACAATGTAGAAAATAATCAATTTGTTATGTAATCACCGTTGGTAAAAGAATATTATTATTATTATGTAATCACTTTGTTAGTAAAAGAATTTTCTATTGGTTTTATTTTTCTTTATTCAAATGCAATTTATTTGTTTACAATTTCTATCATTCACGGTTGTAAGTTTGTTCTTTTTCCCCTAAAATTCACTGAATCCTTTGAAATATTAAAATCCTATAAAATTCTTAAAAGTCAGTGTGATAAATCCATTAAAATCTTGAGTGTATAAAGTCTTTTGCATAAAAAATCTTTTAAAATCTCACAGAATCATTACAATCTCACAAAGTCTTTTAAAATCTTAAAGACTTTTTTTATTAAAATAATCTTTTAAAATCCTAATCCAATACACTCCCCTAAAATTGTGCAAACACATTTTTTTTATATTTTGAATTAAGTATAGTTCAACCGGTATTGTAACCAGAACGAGACGAGGGGGTGCATTTAGCAGTTAATTTAAGATTTAACAGGAACTAAAATGGAGTTTGTTCTTCTTCTTCATCATCTTTGTAGTGCAAAAGCTCGCAGTTACTGCTGAATTAATTTCCACGATTCCATTGAAAGCGCGCGAGTGATGAACAATGAATAGAAACTGAAATTTCCGTGTTCGCGATTCAATGGCGGGAACGGGATTCGGTGGCGCAATGGCACCGACGCCGTTGATCAGATCGTGGAGAACCGCGTTTTTGACACTGAGAGATGAATTCCTAACGAATCCTCCTCGCAATTCTACTTCTCAAATGCTTCACAATCTCATTTTCTCTCATTCTCATACTCTTCTTTCCGCCGCACCAGAACTTCCTTCTCACGAGGTATCAATGCCTTCGACTATTAATCGCTTTTTCATTTTTTTTGTTGAAATTTTCTCTCTGATTTTTGTTTGAATTTTTTCTGTCAGGTTTTATCGGATATCTTGTTTATGATGGAATTGGTTGCATCTAGTTCTTCAGATGAAGATGACTGTGTTCATATCTATACTCAGACATCACGATTGGTAATAAAATTCTGATTTAATTAATGCTCTTTGCATTAGGATTTAATTGTTTTTAATGATTTTACTAATTGATTTGATCTGGATTATTGCAGATTCATGATATATGTCGGCATGTTAAGCTCGAGATAAATGGATCCTCTTTTAGTAGCGTTCTTGGTTGTTTTCGGAAGTTGCTGGATCGGTTCCTCTCAAAATATGCTACTGGTGCTGCTGTTGAATGCTTGCATGCTATTAGGTTAGTTAACGCTCCTGAAATGAATTAATAGTTGATGCAATCTTACTTTGACCGCATGTAATAAAACTACGTTCTCTGTTGGGTTGGGGGGGGTTAGTAATGCTCTTGTTTGTGAATCGTTAGAGACATAGCAGGTTTCAGGTTACTTCATTTCTGCAAGCTCTTTTCTAGTAGATATGAGATTTAAATTCTGAACTTCAATAATTTTGTTTATTTAGTATGAAATTGTTCTATTAACTGGTTGTTTTGAACCATGAGTGGGAGGGTTTATTCATAATGTAGGTTGTTATGCTGCAGTGATGTTTTAAACATACGTCGTTTGGGTGAGGAATTTACCCAAAATTGAAGAGTGCAAGGCACATTGGGTGAAACTTAAAGAAAGAAACTCTAGCCCTTTTTTATGGTTTTATTTTTTCTTTAGGTTTTTTATAGGGTGCTTATGGTACACTCAGCTGGAGCTAAACTTGTGCCCAAAGCTAACAGACTTGCACCTCAAGCTATCAAGCTCTTAGGCAGTTACAACTGCTAGAGCTAATGTCACATTTTTCTAACAAACTTACTTAGACCAAAATGCACTAATACAAGCTGCAGTTTTTTTATAGCAGCGAACCCATGAGATAACAACTCAAACTCACATTGATAATTTATCAAATAATATATTAGTTCCTATAACACCTCCTAAAAAATTTATGTGGTGAGTGAGAAGTGATTAGATGCATGTGTAAAACTTGTTTACACCGACAATGCATACCAATTAAACTCTAATGTTAATCTACTAAATTTTTTACTTTTTTTTGGTTAACGCCTTTCAACCTTTTGTCGGTACTTCAAATTTACCTGATACAATATCTGCTCCCTGTCCAGATGTATCATTACTATATCGCATCGAAGATGGTTGCAGTCTGAAGATACTATACTAGTCAAATTTCTACTTGATGTTATTGTTAGCTCTCAAGGTGTGTCCTTTTGGTTGCCTCATTCAGTATACAAAGAAAAACCAGCTGCGATTAATATGAGTTTTTCCTCAGAAACTAGTTCAAGTGAGCTACAGACAGTAGCTTTTGAGATGCTCAGTGAAGCAATCTCAAGAGCTGGGTCGTCCTTGCCGGTTGATATCTGGAGATCAATGCTTGAGGTATATAATACTTCGCCCTTTTATTTTCTTATAAAATTTGTAAATTAATTCCAGCAAAATGTTTTAACTGGTTTCTTCTGAAATAGGTGGTCAGAAAAACAATGGATGTCATGGCATTAAAACCCCCAGTTGTGGAAGATATTGCAATGTCTAGGTAACCTGTTTGTTGGAATATCTTAGTAGAAGCCAATGATAAAACTCATTGAGAGTTGAGATTCATGCTTTGGCTATATGTCATCAATCACAAGTTGCCGGCACATCTTTTCTGCAGGTTTTATGAATCTTTCCTGAGCTGTCTGCATCTGATCCTTACTGTTCCTAAATGTTCAGTATCTGATCATGTAAGGAAGACATTTTTATTTTGATCCAAAGAACAAATTAATGTGCTTGACTTTTTCCCCTAACCATTGTGGCCCTTGGATCTTTTTCAAGGTGTCAGTTTTTGTTGCCGTGTTGAGAATGTTCTTAAATTATGGACTTTCTGGTAGAACCCCAAGTACTTTGCTGGTTGGCCATTCAAAGAAGGATCTTAATAATGTAAGTCCCAAGGCACACAGAGAGCACCTGAACAAGTCAGACTGTAGTGTATATAGGCCTCCACACTTGCGAAAAAGGGACTGCTCAAATGTAAAGCCCAATAGAGCTGCACATTCTCAATATATCTCTGATAGTGAATCTTCTATTATGAATGTTACATCTTCAGATTCAGATTTTAGTGATGGAGATGGGTCAGCTAAAGAGAGTGCCAAGGGGCAGAACTCTAGGGTTAGAGTTGCTGCTATAATTTGTATACAGGTAAATTCCAAATTTGCTGTACTCTCACCCTTCTGATGTACTTTCACGAGAACATGTATCCTAATATTAAAGTTGCTGTTAGCTTTGCCCAAAATTTACATTTAATATTTAGTTAAGATTTTAAAAGTAATTTTTCCCAGAATTGGGAAAATCAATATGCTAATTATCACAAAAATGACTGATCTCCCTTTCAATCGCTACTTCTTATTTATAGACAATATGCCTTCTACCTCAGCCTAGCTGGCTAACTAAGTTTCTTAACCAACAGACCTATCAATCATGAAATTCTATATTTGAGGCAATGTGAATAGAAACTTGATTTAAATACTAGTTTATAATACCCAATAATATGTCAAAAGTAATTTGTGTCATATCTCACTGTTTTAATTGTGGATTCAATCTTGCCACTGCGTGCATTGTGCTTCTAACTTTTCATGACACCATATTTCCGCCAAAGAATATCACAAATTCTTGATATTAATTCAATGTACAGGACATCATGTCTATTAGGTAATATGATAAGCAGAAAGAGAGAGAGAGAGTTTTCGAAGATAGATTCTCTTAGAAATAAAGAGTATTTTCGTTCTGCCAGTCTCTTCTGATACCCCTGGTATCTATATCAGAGGAAAAAGCAGTAGAGGTAGATACGGAGATTAGTTACAATTGAAAAGTTGAAGTTCTAACTAAATAACTGAAAGCAACCGTAAGAACTGAAATGCAAATATTACAAATAAGTAACGAGCAGCCTTACACCGCAAGAGTAGAAGTTGAAAGATAGTACCTGTATGAAGCATGCTATATTAATGTTCAATTCACTCTTAGTAACCATACATGTATGGGGTGAATGTGAAGATGCTATGTCATACACCTCACATCCAATCCTCTCAGAATAACCATACACCTCACAGCTGCCAATATAAATGGACGTTTTAGACTTCTAGTATGTCATGGGTGAATTTGAACATGTTTTGTCACTGAAATAATGAGTTTTAATAACTGCATTGGCGTGATGTGATAAAACACTTACGCCAATATTCTTATCTAATTCAAGTCAAATTTAGCGCTAATAGTTCCAGCCTAGCTCAATAGTGCTCTTAATATTAGAATCCTAAATTTTCAAACATTTCACTTACCTTGATCGAAAGTTAGTCTGTGTTCCTTCTTGTTGAACTTATAAATTCTTATTATGGAGAGAGTATTGTTATTGTTTATCAAAATTACATCATGTAAAAAACGGACAGAAATAGATCCTCTATAAGATGTTAGAAAACAATCAATTTTAAAATTGAAGAAGACAATGACAGCAGGAATTAAGTATAGTCATTTTTGGGTAAACAAGGTAAATATTCCCCCCCAAGATTTTCAACTATTCTCTTATTAGGTAAGAAAACTGATATCATACTTGCATACCTTCCAACCCTTTCCTCCTCAAGATTAAAAAAGACAGGATAGATATTCTTAAATTATTTGTATTATTTAATTTTAATTTAAGTCCCCCCTTTGATGACACTGAAATAGATCCTCATCAATTTTCCATCTTGAATACCATCATTGAAGGGAAAAGCTATGTTGGCAACTTTGCACTAGTTAGTTCTCGGTTTCTTATTTATTTACTTACTATCATTGTTATTATGCTGGGTGTGAAGGATCTTTGTCAAGTAGATTCTAAATCTTTCTCCATGCAATGGTCCTTGCTTTTGCCAACCAGTGATGCACTACAACCAAGGTATGGCCTGAGCATTCTTCTAGCTTTTAAGTATTCAAACTTCTACTATCATGTTTCTCGCGCCATTTGTCTTTGTTTTGTTGTTTTCTGACTATATAATTGTTTTATTTGCATATGAATAGGACGCGTGATGCAACTTTAATGACTTGCCTGCTATTTGATCCTTGTTTGAAGGTAATGTCTTCTGTTGATATTTCTGTGTAGCTGTCTTGCCTTTGTTACATTTCACCTAGAATATTTGTGGTTTCCCAACGCAGTTTCTATTTTGAAATTTAGTTGTTGTATCTTTTTTATTTTTCTTATTATAATATACTGTTACTAGCAGCTTTATTATGCTTAGGTTTAACTCTAGATTTTTGTTTTACATTTGCTTTGTATCATGTTTGGAAGCTTCTTCTTCTGTAACTAACTGAACTACCTTCGGTTAGTTACAGCTATTCTTTTACATATGTTGCAGGTAGCTTTTGCATGGTACAGTTATTGAATTTGAACATTACTTTCTATCAGTACTTCAGTTTCTACTTTTATCTTGCATCTTTTTTCATAGATACACAACCCACTTCTCTGAAGCTCATACTTTTTTTTCTTTCTAAAATAAACATTTGCAATGGGTCTGTCGTATTCCCTACTAAGAAAAGGTTGTTTTTGCTATCTATAGGTACGCATGGCATCTGCATCAACACTAGTTGCCATGTTAGACGGTCCTTCTTCCAATTTTCTGCAAGTTGCAGAATACAAAGAGTCTAGCAAAGTTGGATCTTTTACTGCACTTTCAAGCTCCCTTGGGCAAATTTTACTGGAAATTCATAGAGGTAGCTAAAACATCTGCAGTAATTGCTCAAACATTTTTTTATTTTTTAATAATATTATTATACTACTGTTTTCTGTAAATATTATATATTGACTCTTCATTTTCCATAATTTACTTGATTTTCACACTTCTTCCATTTTTTTTCTCTATTACAGGTATTCTTTACTTAATACAACATGAAGCTCATGGTAAATTGCTGGCATCGTTTTTCAAAATTATCAGGCTTTTGATTTTAAACACACCGTATGTCTCTTTGCTTCCAGCACCATCGTTTTTATTTTATTTTCATCTCATAATGGTCTAGTTCTGTTACAGTTGGAATCGTATAAGTGTTTAACTATCGTTTTTATTTTATTTTCATCTCATAATGCTCTAGTTCTGTTACAGTTGGAATCATATAAGTGTTTAACTATTATTGGATAGTGCTGCCTAACAGTTTTCTCAATGCTCAATGTTGTTGCCATTTTGCAAGTGGGAGCCTACTACTGAATGTTGAAACAATTAAAAATGAAACCTGGGGATGAAAATTCGGCAATTGCAAATAAGAAATCTAAAAAGATAATTAAGAGATGTACCATTGAATATATGGCGAACAGCATAAAATTAGATTAATGTTTATATCTAATCATTTCTATGACTTGTTCATGTAGTAGGTTGTGAGGGAAGTTTAGAATCGTGTTATAAAAAGTAAGCTATGTGAGGAAATTAGTAGCAGCGACAAGAGTGAAAAAAGTTTTCCCTTATATATGACATATTGACATAGTTACTTGATTAATTTTATTAGAGTTAGGAACTTAGTCAGTTAGTGTTCTTGTAAGCATGGATAATTTTCTACCTCTTAGTTTCTTTGCACAGCTGTTGCCAGCTGTATGCCACATCACTATAACTAATTTTGAGTTAGTTACAATGACAATTAGGGATGTCAATGGGGAGGAGCGAGGGTGGTGGATACTTCCCCGTTCCCCACCCCATGCCTCAATCTGTTCCCCGTCCCTGATCCCCACCACGGGGGGATTATTTTCCCCATTCCTGTCCCCAAGGATCCCCATCAAATCTCTCCACCCCCACAATAAATTGACCAAACCATGTATTTTTAAAACCATTCTAATGTTATATATTTTTAGTGATTTTTTTATTTTATAAAAAAACCGAGATATAAAATTAAAACTAAAGGGTATTATAGTATTAGTTGGGGAATCCGCGGGGCAGTACTTTCCCGATCCCCACCCGAAGTGCTCACGGGGAAACATTCCTCCCCATCCCTCACCCTGTCTCCGCAGGCGGAAATTTCCCGACTTTGGAGCTCCGAAAGGGGAATTCCCAGCCGGGATCCACACTGACAAATCCCCATTGACATCCACCGAACACTTCTCTATATAGAGCAAGTGCACAATCTCTGTATCATTCAATTCATTTTATACAATTTCAAAGATTCTTCCAAAATCTCAATTCTCTCTATTCTCTGTTTCCAATAAATGTAAATCTTACAAAAAGTACTACTCACATAATCTAAAGTCATGAAATTTGAGCAAACTATCTTGAAATTATATAGATAAGCCAGCTATTAATGATTTTATTTCTTACTGCCTTTATGTCACAATTTCTTTGATTAGTGTCAGACAGATCATTCCTTATGATAAAATTATAGGGATCTAAGTAGGGAAGGATTATATGAATAGTATTTTCAGCGTGCACAAAAAGCAAGATGACGATTACTTGTAGAAGTTTTAGTGTTAGGAGTACTTAGTGAAAAATATAGGAAGTAAGGTAAGCATTCAATAATTACAGAGAATAGAGAAAAATAATTAATTACAAATATTGATGTTGATTACGCTTAATATATGCAAAATATTAAATAGCGCTGATTATGCTTCCTAATTTCTAGGAGTTAGTTTTGGGACTTGCTATACTAATTCTGAATGTAATGTGGTTAATTATGCTATCTTTGCTGTTGACAGTTGACACTAGATTTTCAGTCATTTATTTATTTATGTTCGTGGAAAATTAATTAGTATCTGCACTGAAATATTTGTGTTTGCCAGATATTCAAGAATGCCACCGAATTTGTTGCCTACTGTTATTACTTCTCTTAGAACAAGGATTGCAGGAGGATTTCGGTACAAAAGTGACCAGAATAATCTGCTGGTTAGTTCTATGATTGACCAAAATAATGTCGTCCTTCTGTGGTAGTAATATCTGTATAACATGACCCATGTTAGCAGGATGCTGCGGTTGGTTGTTTGACATTAGCTCTGTCTACCTCACCATCCTCTACTCAAGTAAGGAAGATGCTCTATGACGAGATTTCTTCAGGTATCTTTTATAGTACTCTTGATGTTAAAAGTAATTGCAGAAGTTATCATTTGAAATTAAAGAAATAGTCTAAATTCTGAGATCAACAATTGCTCTAGATTGTGAATATTTCTTATGAAGATTCATTCATTCTTATTTTATTTTCACATAATTCTTGTTTGTGTATACTATTTCATTTGAATGTTTCAGTCATTACATTAGTCACATACTAGATTAATAGCAAACAAATAGCAAATGATAGTTTTTTGAGCTCTTTTAATTTGGATTAATGTTGTACTAATGATGAAAAAGGCAGGTAAGTGGGAAGTATGTTTCGGCTGTGATACGAGATTGTGGGGGATTTGGATAATGGGGTCATGGTGTTATTTTGCAGTTTGTTGGGGTATTATGTTTAGTCTCACTGGTATTCGGCTTGCATGTGTACTTATGGTTATAGTGTTTGATACTTTGATCTGATTGCACTGTTATTACACAACAATACTGGTTTGATTTTGGTTCTGTTGGTTTGGCTTCATGTCTGCAATTGTTGGTTTTCCTTCAGGTTATCTTGAGAATGGAAAGAAGTCGGGTGTTCTTTTTTTGTTATTTGAATATTCATCGCAAGGAAGTTGTCCAAGCATTTGCCTTGAAGCTCTTCAGGTAATCTTGCTAGAGAACATATTTTGCCATAGGTTGCTGAGTGTAATGTACAGTCTCTGTTTTGTTAAGGTGTCTCTGTATGTGTTGACATTGTTGCAGAGTGTAGAGTGTATTAAAGACTGTTAGATGGTCAGTAGCAAATCTGTTAAGAGTTAAGCTAAAGAGGCTGTTAAAAGAGAACATAATCTCTCTCAGACTGTTGAACAAATTTTTTGAGTGTTGACATTGTAACCTTTGTGTCTCGTGATATTTTGTTCCAGCTTAGTTGCACTTTTAGCTTTCTAGGTATTGCGATTGTGTGATTTGAGTCTCTCAAGTCCCAATTGCACCCATCGAGTCACTCAACTTTTCCTCCATTGGCGACTAGGTCCTTTGTTAGTCTTCTGTCCATTTACTAACGGAAAATGATTATGTGGCCCTTATATAGTGCTTTTTAGGCTTTCCTTGACGCGACACACACGAGGAGATGCTACCATGGATTTGACGTTGCAAGACCCAAATCACACAATTGTGATACTTGAGAAACCAAAATTGCAAGTACATCAAATTTAAAAGGTGGAATCCCACGGTTTGAACCATGTCTCATGGGTTTTAGACACATGAACACTAGTCTAATCATCTCCAATTTTGTGTTTTTAAAAATAAAAAAGGCCGACACACACACACACACATGTATGCAGATAAAAATAAAATTTGGGTGAAACACAATTACCATGGATTTGACGTTGCAAGACCCAAATTGCACAATTGTGATACTTGATGTTTGTGTTTTAAAATAATTATTGAATGATGAAAGCAACAAAATTACACCTTAACTAGTTTAAAATGCCAACATACACACTATTTTTTAAGTGGATGTAAATTAGCAACCCCATATATGTGTGTGTGTGTGTGTGTGTGTGTTAGTACTTATATATAATAACCAGCTGTGTGTCAGAATGATTATATAAAATTATTCACAAATAGTATAACACTGGAGATGGTTAGCCTAGTGGTAAATGCGTGTCAAACTCACGGGACATGGGTTCATACCACGAGACATGGGTCCAAATTCGGAGTCCATCTTTTTAATTAGATGTAGTTACACTTTTTTCATATCTCAATTTTGTGGTTCATGTCCCTCAAGCCATGTTACAGCCACATCAGCACCTCCCCATATGCCATATAGGCAAAAACGACCATTGCCATATAAGCAAAAACGACCATTGCCATATAAGCAAAAAAGACCACTTAAATGCCATGCAAACAGTTTTAATTTGCAAATGAACGGAAGATCGACATACAGATCTAATTGTAAATTGGGGGTTAAAGTTGAGGGATCCAAGGGTGCAATTGGATTATGGGGACTCAAATTGCATAATCATGATACCTGAGCAGTGAGCACAAAGTGCAATTAAGCCTTTTTTTTCTCTCTCACTGTGTGTACTTTTTCTCATCTTGTTGGAAAATCATTTTGAATTCACGAGTTCTATATTTGTTAGCAACTGTAATAGGGACTGTGTACTTAGTTTAAGGAATTTTGTTGTCGTACATGTTACAAGTCTGCCAGTTTCTTATGCATTCAATACCATTCTCATGCTTTTCAAGACATTGTCTAAATGACAATTTAAGTCGTATGAGATGATATACTCTATAGAAAATATTGCAACTGTCATCTGCTTTATAAAAGTGTCTCTTTTCTTTATGGTTAAGGTTACTGAAATTTGATGGCTTACTGCAAAATTGAAGTATAAGGTTAGTGTAACTAAATTGGTCACTTGCCTTTGTCATTTTGTCCTGGTAATTTTCACTAGCAATTGTGTTCAAACATAAAAGTAGCAGTCGTCGGTTGATATGCTTTACCCGTAGTTTATTCAATAGTTGGTGAAAGTGTCATGGCAGTTTATTGATTTGTTCAGATTAATCTTTTTCAGGCACTTAAAGCTGTATCCCACAATTATCCTAGCATAGTGACTGCATGTTGGGAACTAGTTTCTGCAACTGTATATAGTTTTCTTAGTATTGTGTGTCCTGAAGTTCCTTCAAAGCAGTCAAGTGAACATGTCGGGAGTACAACTGCATGTATTAATGAAAAAGTTCTTATCACTGCTATTAAGGTAATGACTTAATCATTCCTGAAACATCCTCTCATTCCCCTGTGTTTGTTAGGTTAAATGGTGTATTATGTTTGTTAGGTTAAATGGTGTATACTAAGTAATCTGTTCTATTAGAGCGCAGAAATCACACGTGTTATATACATGGAAGTTGATTTGTGTCTTTGTATTCCTATCTAAGAGTGCTATATACCATGGTGATGTGAACCTCAAAATCAAGTAAAGAAACAATAACGAAAATAAGAGATAACAATGGATAAATAGTAGTATTTTATTGATAATAGTACAGTAATAGTAGTAGAGGGTTTCTCTAACTACTACCAGAGCAAAGCACCAACACAACACAGAGAGAAATCCTACTCTCGCTCTAACATAAAGTTATTCCATCCTAGCCTCTCAAACCCTATACCATATTCTTATATACTACTAAGGAGATATTATTAAATAATATCTTTACTAAGAAGATATTATTCAGAGAATCTTTGTTGGATATTGCTAATATAATATTCCTATTACTTAGACACCTTACTAATTAATTAAACACCTTCACAGATTGGGTCCTAACACATGGCTTGTTGCATTGAGAGTTATCTTCATTCCCAAATCTTTAGTGATAGTTACATTTTGAATGATAGTGACAAATACAAGGACGATGACTTTAATAGTTACATTTGTGGTTAACCACATTAACAGCATATTTCTGATAGTTTACTACTGTTTCTGACTTAACCACAAATGTAACTATTAAAGTCATCGTCCTTGTATTTGTCACTATCATTCAAAATGTAACTATCACTAAAGATTCATGATGTAACTATCACTATTAAAGTCTTCTGATAGTTACATTTGTGATTAAGTCATTGTCCTTTCTATCAACTATGCTGTTTATGTGGCGTGATGATTCATCAATTTGCTGATGTTCTTCTTTTTCGTGCTTCAAAATGTTTCTTTGTTTGGACTTTTTCCCCTGTTATTTATATATACATCCGCACATCATTGGTTAATATATGTGATGTCATTTCAGTGTTTTGACATTTCTATTTTTTTTGTGCTGTGATAAAATTTATGTGAATTCTTAAGGTTCTAGACGAGTGTCTTCGGGCTGTGTCTGGATTTCAAGGAACGGAGGATCTTTCAGATGATAAAATGGTGGATCCTTTTACATCCGATTGCATTAGGATGAAAAAAGTGTCATCTGCTCCATCTTACGAACTAGAGTGCAGAGATCATGAAGTAGTCAACTCTGAAGAATGTGAATCTGGAATTACGCAGTGGTGTGAGGCAATGGAGAAGCATATGCCTCTTATCTTGTGTCACTCTTCGGCAATGGTACAAATTTTCATTTCTTTAGTTTCATATTATTATTATTATTTTTTATTCTGAATAATTGAATCATTTCCTAACTTGCATGGCCAGCTTATTTAAGATATGTTACAACTATTTTTTTATTTTTATTGGTTTTTCTAATATAACATACGTTACATCATTGCATGTGGCAACAAAGTAAATTCACGCACTGTTAGTAGATGTTGGAACTTGAGGGTGTTTTAGTCTGTACTCCACAAGAATGAACTCTTCATGCTTGTATGAATAGAGATCCCAACTTAATTAAGTCACGGCTTTAAGAAATTTGTTCTGTCTTGCTTTTTAACATTATCACTTCTGAATGTTAATCCTTGGTTTTGATCACAACCCCTGGCTCACTGTTTCTCGTCCCTTGTTTTCTTGTTCTTCATGCCTTGGGTGGAGTAGCTGCAGGATCATGATGTTGGTGTTATTTCGGGGTTCTGGTGTGAGTGAGCTTTTCTATTACATGTGTCTGGTTTTGCCTCATATGCAGTATCTGTTTGTGTTGCATTAAGGCTTTATTTTTCTAATTTGGTTCTGGCCTGGTGTGTTCCACAAGCGGGGCACAGCATTCGGAATCGGCCATAGGTTCTGTGTTGTCAGATGGTAGCTCCAATATGAGTCTGTGGTTTCAAGTCCATTTTCAAAGGGTCTGTGACCAATAGAGAAAGTGGTGACTAATCATGTGGCAATAAGAGCAGATTTTTTATATGTCTAATCACTTTACTAACATGCCCAAACAACGGAAGCTCTGATAACATGTTAAATATTTCTGAGTTATATTTCAATTGTGAATAAAGTCCAAGAAACTAATCTGCTTATATAGACTAGCTATACTAAACGGGCTAGATTAATTGACTGAATGCAATGGTTACTTTACTAGTGATTACCAAATGCACACCTAATAACTACACACACGATAACATATTTACTACATTGATATATTTTGATTGAGATAAAAGTGGTGAGCCATTTGGATAAATGTTTTTCTTTAACTCGAGAAATTATTGAATTGTTCAATGTGTTTGAGAGTACATAATGTTTTGTTGGAACAACTTAAAGCATAGTAAGCTTTAGCCATAGGGGGAGTGTTAAGAATCAATTAGAGCATCTCCAATGATATTTTTTTAAGGAACTGAGTTTCATACCCTACTAATGAGCGGACCATACAATGCTACGTCATGCTTATGCAACTCATACACATTTTGCTACACTGGTAAAATTTAAGGTACCTTATAGTAATGATCATATGATACCTTATTATGCAACCAAACATAATTGATGATACTGTGCCTTATTTAAGCTACTTTTACAATTTTTATGCTACCCATTTTGCCATGTCAAGTTCCTCCAATGGAAAGAAAAAATTAAGGAACGGATTCATCCTTATATGAAACCCACTTAGATACCTCTCATTGGAGATGCTCTTGGTATCAATTAGTATTAAAAAAAGGGCAACCCGGTGCACTAAAGCTCCCGCATACGCAGGGTCCGGGAAGGGGTCCCACCATTATTGGTGTATTGTATGCAGCCTTACCCTGTTTTTTATACAAGAGGCCGTTTCCAGGACTTGAACCCGTGACCTTTTAGTCACATGACAACAACTTTACCAGTTGCGCCAAGGTTACCCCTCTCTTAGTATCAATTAATATTAATTAGTATTTATTGAAAGATAATGGGATAATACTGTTATGATGAGAATACTGTTGTGATTTATTCTTCAGCCAAGGGCTGGTTTTTATAGAGAGAATACAATTAATGTTCTCTTAGACTAGTCTAGAAAATTGTTACATTGGAAAAATGACATAATGGAATTCTCTAGACATGACTAGAAAATAATAACACAGGGAACAATAGCATAGGGAAATAAACTATTGACTATTGATGTATTTTCCAACACCCCCCCTCAAGTCGGTGCATAGATATCTATCATGCCCAACTTGTCTATCAAATGCTCAAAGGTGGGTCTTGCCAAGCTTTTGGTTAAGATATCTGCAGTTTGCTGACTTGAAGTCACAAAAGGTAGACATATGATTCCAGCATCTAACTTCTCCTTTATGAAATGTCGATCAATCTCAATATGCTTGGTTCTGTCATGTTGAGCTGGATTATGAGCTATACTAATAGCGGCTTTGCTGTCAGAGTATAACTTTAATGGAAGCTCAATTTTCATCTTAAGTTCTTCTAGGAGTCTATGGATCCATAATCCTTCACAAATACCTTGAGCCATTGCTCTAAACTCGGCTTCTGCACTACTTCTTGCTACAACTCCTTGTTTCTTGCTCCTCCATGTCACAAGATTACCCCAAACATAGGTACAATATCCAGAGGTTG
>Ga0228711_1008359_pt1 | contig 14548 bp, 7 predicted proteins | sample MedpolnodulmetaG_2_FD_177996 | JGI IMG/M metagenome (GOLD analysis project Ga0228711, IMG submission 177996) | Root nodule microbial communities from Medicago polymorpha collected in Santa Monica, California, United States - brown nodules | ecosystem: Host-associated > Plants > Roots > Nodule...
CCTTGGAAGTGCAAGGAGGACAGGACTACTTCCGGTTTGTGGAAGGAACCTGTATAATTGATTGTGTTCTTTCTTCTTCTGTTCTTTACATTATCCGCTGCACATAGACTCTGAACTCACTTAGACTTTGAACTACTTCAGACTATGAACCTGAGGACAGTTATCTAGAACGTAAATGAAGAAGTTTCCAAAAACACAATTCAACCCCCCCTTCTTGTGGTTTTTCTCACCTTCAGTAGCATCTCACCTCAGCAACATTCGGCTTAGAGCCCCCACCAACTTCTCTCTTTTTCCCTTTATCCTTGTTGTACGGCTTCTCAAATCCATGACCATTTCCTTTCTTATCATTCATTGCCTTGTAACGGTTCACCTTGGCCTTTCTAGCGTCATCAAACATGTGACACTTATGCACCAAAGTATCGAAATCCCTGGTCTCCTGAACACACATATACTTGTAAATCTCTAGCTTCAGACCACTCTCAAACTTCACACATTTCGAAACCATCGCATCCTCGGCATTGATGTAGGAACAAAACCTCGAAAGTTCCTCGAACTTAGTTGCATATTCTGCCAAAGACAAGTTCTCCTGCTTCAAATTCAAGAACTATACTTCCTGCTTGATCCTTAAATCCTCTAGAAAGTACTTCCTTAGGAACTCACTCTTGAACCTTGCCCAAGTTACAACCTCTCCGCCAGCCTCAAGTCTCCCCTTAGCATTCGTCGACCAGTACTCAGCTTCCTTAGCTAGCATGTGGGTAGCCAACCTGACCTTCCGATCATGACTAGTCACCATAGCACAGAAGATCCTCTCCATGCCCTGCGTCCAGGTTTGAGCTCCCTCCGGGTCAAACCTACACTTGAACGTTGGCGGATTGTTTCTCAAGAAACGATCGAGCCTCCGCTCCTCAGCTTCTCCATGATCCCGATGACCAACCGCCGCCCGCTCATTGGCTTGAGCTAACACATGTGCCATTGCAGCTAAAGCCGCTGCAATCGCATCATCATCTCTACCACCAACCATCTAACTTCTACACCAAAACATCTACTGGTAAGAACAACAACAAAACAAAGCGAGTATCGAAGGTAACTCAATACCATTCGCATAAAAACAGGAATTCTCACCGAGTTCTGGTCTGGACAAGAACGACATGGTCTAATACCAAATTGTAACGCCCTACTTCTATTAAAGGGATAAAACACGCGAATAATACAAATATTCAAGAAATAGACGTCGTCACGTCTTCAATAGATCTCAAAACATGCATACTAAATTTTTTTCAAAAACGTTGCAGCGAATAAATATCATACATCTCCAAATAGCCATGTCATAAGCATTATACATACATCATCAAATAAATCTCCAATCTCAACATGTGAGTAAAATCTCAACAACATAGTCAATACCAAAATAAAAGAAAAAGACAGACAACCTAAATCAGAGCCCTAAACTAAGACTCCAAGAATAGATAACGGAGGAAGCTCCCGCTATCCTCAAGCACTCACCAAGCAAGCAACAAAGTTACTCTTGCACGACGTCTACCAAGTCATACAAATAGACAGGCGGTCAACCGAATGACCACTAGGGTTAAATTCACATCATCATAATCAAGCATAAACAATTGAAAAAGATTTTCATCAAACTAAACTTCAATTAATTAAGCAAAAGATAATTCAACTTCAACATTATTTATCAACACAATAAATTCACAACATAACAAGTATACCATTCATCAATCACAAAGCAAATAAGCTTTTAGGAGTCATGACAAATCATGTTGTGCGAGTAGACCCGACTGCTATATGTATGTGGTACCATCATCAACAAGGTAGTCACCTCATGATGCAACAAAAACATCATAATCACCTTCATTTTGAATACAAAGTATTCGATCATCATGCACATGTTCAACAACAAATTCACCATAATTTTCACCTTCATTTTGCATACATGCGTTCACCATCAATATCACCATCATTTATATGCAATAGTTGAACAACATAATCGAATACATACAATCACCACATCCAACCATTAACGTTTAGCATGTATAAATTTGACACAACAAACATCGACTCACCTTTTCTCCATTATACTTTAATCATAAACACATGATTACAAGACATCCCTAAGGTTATCATACTATTAAGGGCACAATCCGATAAAGTTCGTCTATTGTTCTCAACTTTAAAATATTTCTAGAAATTCAACCAAACTAAGCAAACATGTCCAATTGCCTCAATAAAGCATATGCACTACTCACATATGTTCATAGTAGTTTTAGGCATATGAGTATCCTAGGCCAATCCCAAGAAATCACAAATTCATGTTAAGTTCGTATCGTTTCTTTCATTTTCCAAGCTATCCGACAAAACAAATCAACCACATTTGGAAACCTGAACTAAGTATATACACAAACCACATATGAGTGCAGTAGTGTATACATCAACGTTTCATAGGCCAATTCACTCAAATTTCAAAGTTTTGCAAAGTTCGTATCCTTTTACCGTTTTTCAAAGAATTCAAGTTTTCAACACCAAACCAAGTTAAAGTCCTTTAATCCCATCCAAAACATTTTTATAAATCATAACAATACTAGACAACCTTAGTCCTACATTTTTTCCTTGAGAAATTGAGTTTTCAGAAAAATCGGCGTTCTTGGATATTTTTGAAAAGTTTGATTCAATTTCATAAAATCAAGTTCAATCCAATTCATAAGATGTTCCAGTAGAAAAAAGAGTAAAAACAGGAACTAAACACATTAAAAGAAGCATTTAAGAAATCCCGGATCAGCCCCCGACTGCCCGGAACGACACAAAACAGGGTGTCTGTCTTGTGCATCTTGCCCGGCAAGCTCCAGCTCGCCCTGGCGAGTTGCTTCAGGCAGAACAGCCTAGTTCTGGGTTTTTCCTCGGGAAACCCACACATTTCCACTCCAAAACCCCAATTTTGATTCCCCAACACCCAAATTCGTCCCCAAAGTTTGACTATATGTTTATGTACTTAAAAAGGCAATTAAAATCACATCAAACTTGAAATCAAACACTATTCCAACACAATTTATCAATTCGTCTATTCTTCACAAAAACTCTCAACAACAACTTAATTCACACCACAACATCACAATTCTGAATACCCATGACATAAATCAATAACAACAACATCTCACATCAACAACAACAACATCATTTAACCATGAATTTGTCAACAATTACAACCACAGCATAATTTTACATCCATTTGAGCAAAAATCAACAAAATTTCATATAACCACAATTCAAACATGAAAATTCAACAACATCAACATGTTTAGCATCAATTTCACATACATAAACTTAGTATCAAAGTGGGTACATGAAATTCATCCTTTAAATCCACAAAAATCTAAATTCACCAAAATAGGCACTTAAGGAATTAAGTAGAAAAAGATTTTTTAGCTTAAGTTATGAATGAACACTATCCCCCTTACCTCAATTGAGCACAATCTTTATCTTAGGCTTCACTTTTAATCCACCCTCTTGAATCCCTACCCTTTTTCTTCTTCTCCCACGCTTCTTCTCTCTAACCCTTGTTCTTGCTCTTTCTCTCTCTACCTCTCTCAAAAGTTTTGTGAAAATGAGTGTAAATGACCTAATTTCTCTGAAGACTATAGTTTATATAGGCTCTACATAAATGGGCTCAACCCCCAATTGTCTCAATGAGCTCAAAGTTCACAGTAACTAATTCACAAAGTTTCTACTCACTTAACGGATAAAATAATGAATAGTTACCGGCTCTTAATTAATTACCCTGCTTTACTAGTAACTTAGTAAAATAATTTCTGCCACTAAAACACTACAAATAATCCTCACAATGAAGTTACTAATTTATCTTGCTCGCAAAATGACCAAAATATCCTTGAGTCTAAAATGACAAAAATACCCTTCTAACACCAAATCCCAGTAAAACACACACAGAGGCAAATAATCACATACAAGCACATATAATCACACATAAAAACAAATAAAATAAATCTAACGAAAATCGGGCTGTTACAGAGGGTCTGGATCGCCCATCTCGTCGTGGTGCGATTCTTCTTTGTCTTGTTGTTGTTGTTGTTGTTGAATGGTCTCCATAGAAGCCTACAAGGCTTCGTTCTTTTCCGAAAGCTGTGCGATCTGGGTTTTCATCGTTTTGACGATGTCATGGTCGGTCATTGTGGCGATGAAATGGAAAGAGACCCTAAATCGTAAGAGATGCGATTTAGGGGTTTAAGATTGGTTGGTTCTCTAAATTGCGGTTAGTGTTTGCAATTCAGAGTTTGTGTTGAGGATTTCCAAATTGCGATTTACGATTCAGAAAGGTGGTCTAGGTTAGTTTTACCTTTTCCCAGATAAGGCGCTAAGTGTACTTGCAAAAGTACAATAAGTGAATCTAGGGTTTAGACTGTTTTTGAGATTCCTTGATACTGATCCCAATGGTGGTATTTATAGCATGTTGTGGGCTTGTTTTAGCGTGACTTAATCCCTAAGTAAGATGGGTTTTAGGTCTTTAGCCTGGTTTCTAGAGGCTTCTAGAAACCAGCTGAGGGTGTGCCATCTGAATGGCGCGCTTAAGGTATAGAGAGACTTCTGGAGGGTGTGCTGACCCTTTGGGAGGGCACCGAAGCTCCTTTTGGAGGACTCCTAGTCCTTAGGAATATATTGATGGTCCACATACAAAATAATATTATTTTTTGCAAACATTTTTAATTTGATTTATGTTGTTGGGAATATTGTTAGATGAAATTTTAAACATTGTTGAAAGTATGTTGCGTTTTAGCTTTTTAACTTGATTTTGATATTGTAAACAAAAAATTGAATTGTCTCGATAACAACCGCACAAACCGATCCAACCCAAACAACATCGGTTTGGTTCAGATTTTATTTTAAAAGTCAACCGAACCAAACCACACCACATTTTTTTTTATTTAACGGTTCAGATGACTTTTAGTCTCAAAATCAAACCAAACCGTATAACGAACACCTTAGATACCATATAGGAAAATAGCTGAATGCATTCATTGATATTTTGAGTGCATTATATACATCAATTTGCTATCATTCTCTTAACTAATGAATACAAATATGAATGACTAATTAATACAAATGAATACATATTATTATTTTTAAATAACACGGATTTATTTTTTTTTTTTTAAGGAGAATAACACGGATTCTATGATTAAGTAATACAGATTCTATAAAAATAAAGTTTGTTTGTTGTGACTAATTTCCAAGACTAGAGTATATACTCTTATACTTTTTTTTATGTCTTGACGCGGTAATAGTTTAATGGCTTATTGCTTTATTATACACCCACTCATCAAGAAGAATTCCCCTCTTTCTAGATACAACAACTCATATTTTCGTCCCGTGAGCATAGCTCAGTTGCTAGGACAATGCATTATTATATGCAGAGGCTGGGATTCGAACCCCGGACACCCCACTTATTCACCTTATAAGGTGAATTCTAGCCACTAGGCTACTTGACCAAAAAAAAAACAACTCATATTTTCCCTATATAGACATTTCTCAACTTTTTGTTTAATTTCCTTTCCTCAATTACCGTCACATACACACTTAATCCTTTATTTTTGTTTATTTCCCGGGAAAGACCATTTTCTTTTCAGTTTCACTCAGATAACACTATCTCCTCATAAAACAAAAACACCTTTTTCTTCAAAATACGAAAAAAAAAAATGTTGTTTTTCTATGCACTTTGTTTGTTTTACAAGGTTTAAGGTTAAAGCGTGAACGTGTTACTAACCTTTCTTAAACGCATGAAACAAAAACAGGGTTGGATTGAGTTTTCTTCAAGGTTTAGTCTAATTTTGAACTTTAACAGTGACATAAAGAGAAAATTGCTATTTGTTACAGAAAAGGAAACAGTGTATCAAATTCACAACATTGTTGTTTAAGAAAAATTGATGTCTAAGAAATAAAAAAGGTATAGATTGAGTATTTTTCGGTGGAAATAATGGGTAATAATAAATGCTAAATATTACAAATTTATTACTCTTTTTTAGTAGACGTTTTTTGATTTTTTTTTTCTTTCAATCCCTATAACTACAATTTCTCTCTCCTTTTCTCCTTCATTTTTCTCTTATTTGGGTTCTCATTATCTTCAAGGTTGAGATAGAAGCTGAATTTGAAATTCCTTGTTCTTTTTTCTTCCTTTGATATACAATGAGGTCAATGCAATCTAGGTCTAACCTTGATTGTTTTCTTCACGGTACAACACCTGTTGTACCATCTAAGTTTCTACAAAAGGTTTTTCTTATTCTTTCCATTCTTTCTTCCTTTAATGTTTTTTGGTTTACTAGATTGTGTGATTATGAATTACTTTATTTTGTTTTTGTTATTTGACAGCATGAGATTAGAAACCTTAACCGTTTATGGAATCCATGTGATAGAGAAACAGTTGAATATTTCACTCTGAGTGATCTCTGGAATTGTTTCAATGAATGGAGTGCCTATGGAGTTGGAGTTCCAATCAACATTAAAAATGAGGAGACACTTGTCCAATACTATGTTCCTTACCTCTCTGCAATTCAAATATTTACCAGCAATAATAACTTCAGGTATTTTACTTCTTTTTATTTTATTGTGTCCAAATGCACTTTTTCTTCCCCGATACGGCAAATGTTAGTATCGTTAATTTTGAACGCGGGTTTCAGAGAAGAGATTGATTCTGGTGATAGTGAGACAAGGGATTCGTTCAGCGATTCTTACAGCGACGATAGCGAGTGTGATAAGCTATGGACATCATCAGAAGAGGGAGCATCTGAGCAAGATAGTCTCTGGCATATGAATGACCGATTGGGTCATCTCTATTTCCAGTATTTTGAAAAATCAACTCCATATGGAAGAGTTCCTCTAATTGATAAGGTGAGTTTTCTTTTTTGTTATTGTTTGACATGTTCTTTATTCTTAAAGCTTAGACAATCTTTTTATCTTTATCCATTTTTTTAATTTATTGTTTCTAACTATGCACGAACACTCCTAGATTAGGTATGTCCCGGTGTCGGACACAGACACGACACCGACACTTGTAATTATCTGCATTATGTAATTTTTTCAAATTATTAGATGTGTCGACGTGTCTGTGTATGGTCGTGTCCGATGTCTGTGTTCGTATACGTCATAGGTTTCTAAGAAGATGAGAATCCATAGACTGGGCAAAGCAGTAGGAAAATTTTAATCTATGGATTAGGCACAGCATTAAAGAATTTTTTAGTATATAAAGAAAATTTGTGACTTCTGACTTTTCAATGTGAAGCCAGAAAACTCATTTTCCTCTGCCTAATAAATTGTCACTTTGTATCTAGTCTTATGTTCTTATCGCTTTCTTAAGTGGAAATAGGAACATTACATATTATTCAATTTTCTTTATTTTATGTTTTTTAAAGTACTATAATGGTTAGAATTTTATCTTTTTTTTTTCCTAAATGAATAAGTAAAGAATTTGAGATTTAAATCGGATATAGACACAATACAATGTCTCTAACAACTGAGTGAGCTATTATAATGAGTACATATTTAATGTTATTAATATAAATAATTACTATTATAATGAGTGCTTATTTAATGTTATAAATATAATTTATTATCTTACTTATCAAGGGTATGTTCTCCTTCCAAAACTTTTGCTGTTTGGTTTGGTTACCTTATCTTTGTAATTTTCATTGATTGGATTTAGTGATTTTCATTAAACAAGAGACTCCTTTGCTTAAATTATTGTCTAGGTCCCACCTATTTTATTTTATTATGGACTTTTATTATAGAAGCCGAGAGAAATACAAAAACATCACTATTTCTTGGGATTTAGTCTTCACACATATAAGTTTTCCAAATTAGATTAATTTTTTCAATTAGAGTTTTGTTCCATCAGTTTCTTGGATATATTTTCAATCAAATCGGGTATTTTCAATCAAATCGGAAAGTCATAAGTGTTAAAAAAAATTGAAACTGAAACCAAAACTGTGAAAAAAAACAATGCGAGGACCGAGTGTTTGAAAAATAAAAAAGAGGTGATGAAAAATTCAACTAAAAATTTAATGTTTTCTTTAAAAAAAAAACTAAAAATTTAAATTTTATAAGGTAAGAGGATCAAAAGTGAATTTCATTTTAATAAAGGTACTTCTAAAAAAAATTAGAAAAGTTATTCACTTAAAATTTGTCTTCAATAAATTGTTATAGTAGTTATTTAAAGATGCCAATTGCCAAATAAATCCTTAGTATACTGAGCTTTGTAACGCAAGTTTGTAAGGTGTTGGAATGTGTTTGATGTGGGAAAAAAAACTCTACGATGTACAAGACAAATTTAGAAATGTTGTAGATATTTTGATGAATCAATTAAAAGAAAAAAATACTTAAAATATAAATATAATAATATGTGAAGATTTTAAGCACTAATTTAGGAGTTCGTCAAAATGTTATTTTAGCACAACCGTTGATTCTATGGTTGACAAATTGGTCCCTCCCTTTCAGATTAATGGGTTAGCAGAAAGATACCCAGGGTTGATGTCACTTAAAAGTGTTGATCTTTCACCAGCAAGTTGGATGGCAGTTGCTTGGTAATTAATTTCTATTCCTTCCTATAATTTATACTAATTCTTTAATCTTTTATAATTGTCATTTTTCTTTAATTAGTAAAGGTGTAAATGGTTAAATTAGTACATTTGGAAATGATCAAAATATGTACTAAATTTTCATGTTTGGTCTTTCTTTTCAGTTTGAGTATTTATTACGATCAATTGATCATGGTTGATATTTTTAGGTACCCGATATATCATATTCCCATGGGAAGAACAATTAAAGATCTTTCAACATGTTTCCTCACTTACCACACACTTTCATCTTCATTTCAAGGTATTCCTTATACTTTTTTGGAATTGGATTATTTAATTTAATGTTGTCATGCATTCATGTAGTAATGGGTCTCAGCCCTTATATTAAAATTGGACCAGTCATATGTTTTTTTGGTAGAATTCATTGATTTTTTGTTGATTAAGCTACACCCTTTATCTCGTAATAATTATTACATTTAAAAAAAAAGGTCACTTTTAATTTTTAATAGTGTATTTTTAATTTTAATCATAAAAAAAGTAGTTTTAATTGTTTTTTTTAAGTGCACCCCGTAATTATTATTATGTTCATCACTTTTAAATTAGGCAAAATAACATTTTTAGACCCTTAACTTAATTTCAGGTAATAGATTGGTCCTTTATTTTTTTATTTCAATTTTTTCCTTGTGGTCCATTTGCATATGTATTTTCAAACTTCAAATCTAATATTTATATGCAAACATAAACGAAGACCATATATTTCAAGATTGAGAGGACATAAGAAAATAAAAACATTAATTTTAAGTTTAAAAATCTATATGCAAATGGCCAAAAAGGACAAAAATGTATATTATGTTAAGGCACTAAAAATGTAATTTTGCCTTTAAATTATTATGTTTCTCTTTATTTTTATGATAATAAAAATAGATCAATGGTTGTTAATTTATAATTTAGTAAAATCATTATTTTCCTTTATTTTATTCATATTTTTCTTAATTTGTGTGAAGTTGGATCATTGTTATGCAACAAAGAGAGTACATTTAGGCTTTGTTTGGAAGAGAAAAGAATGTAGTAGGAAAGATAGTAAGAGGAATGATTGTTGAAGGAATGAAAGAGAGTAGAAAGTGAGTGGAAAGTTAGATGATTTTTTTGGTTGTTTGGTATGAGTGAAAGTGACTAGATTATGTGAGGAAAGAAAGATATATATTTAGTAAAAGACATAACTATCCTTATATATGTATATGTTTTTAGAATAAATATTAATTTGTATATGTTTTTACATAGTCATTCGATTGTCATCCAAAGACCTAGTTCTCATGATTGTATGACTTTGTCTAGGCACGATTCACTCCTACATTTATGTTGCAAAACTACCATGCCTATTAGCTTTTTGCACTTTTTGGATAGAAATATAAAAAAAATAAAAATTAAGAAGGAATGTGTATTAAATGGACCCAACTTTTGCTGAAAATTTGTGTAGATATGGACCTTGAAAACGAGATGGAAGAAACCCAAGAGAAGAGGAAGGAAGGTGAAGGCATCTCTCTACAACCATTTGGTTTAGCCACGTACAAGATGCAAGGGAATTTGTGGGTCTCTGGAAAATGTGGTAGGGACCAAGAAAAGCTGGTTTCACTATGTAGTGTGGCAGATTCATGGTTGAAGCAACTTAAGGTCCACCATCATGACTTTAATTACTTCATGGGCATTCGGCATGGCTAAAAGGATTAATATACACTACTACTAGTTCTAGTACTTTATATATTAACCTCCTAACTCCTCTTTTTTAGGATATTTTGTTGTTGAGCCTTTGTTTGGACCATTAATTGCATTTTTCTGTTTTTATTTTTTATTGGAGTATGGTATGTGTGAGGAATGAGGACTTTTGTAGTTGTTTAACACTTGAGAGCATTTTTGGACATGCACTTGTTAATTAGACTCCTTAGAAAGGGTAACTAATGAACTTACTACTTTGTATAGCCTCTTGTGAAGAGGTTCTTTGTGTGTAGAGAGGTAGATTAGGAGGTCAGAATATTACTACTACTACTTATTTTTGACCCACAGAATACTACTGCTTAGAACTTAAACTTGGTGTACTTTGTATATTAATTCATCATGGTAGTTAAGGAAAATACTTGGGTGCCATAGTTTTTTGGTGCATTGGTGACATGACATAGGTTCATTTCAGATGAGAGAGAATGAGTTGTTAAAAAAGAGATAGACACAAAGATAGCAATGACACCATTGGCACTCAAGTGCTACCCGGTAGCTAATGGATGAGAGATTTGAGATATGGCATTTTTTTTAATAAATGTCCCCTTGCTACGAATAGAATAGTTCGTCTAAGCTAAAAAATATATACTCTCTTCGTCCCGTTTTAACTGAGCCCTTGACTCATTTCACACTTGTTAAGAAGAAGTGTATAAGTGAAAAAGGAGAGAAAAATGGTTTTAAGTGCTCTTATCAACTATTGATGCATTCTTCTTTATCATAAATACAAAGTAGAATATATTGAATTGGAAATGGTGATAGTAGTATTAATTAATGTTATAATTAGAGAAAAGTAATTATATTGAAAAGTGAAATAGGTCAATTTTTCTGGGATAATATTTTTTTGCAAATGACTCAGTTATTATGGGACGGAGGGAGTATATTTCATCTTTCCTCAAAGAATTTTTATTTATTTTTTCATTTCGTTCCACTTTCTCATCTATGTAACAACTAAAAAAAATACTCCATCTCACTTAATTTTTACTCTAAATCTCTCCTTACACATTGTTGCTCTTTATTTCTTTCTTTCACTTTTTCACTTTCATTTTCTTCACTTTTACTTGCTTTTGTGAACCATGCATAGCATTAATGTTAGAAAAGCCATATCAATTTGAGAGAATGCAATGAGGTGATAGACGACGGGAGTGCCAACCACCAACAATCCCATTACCTTTTCAACAAAGGACACATGGGTTCTCGTCCTCAAAAGTCAATAAATCGGTATCACATCGCTGTTTGGCACTTTGACTTATTTGGATACTTTAGATTTCATGTCATAAATTCTATCCATAATCGGATAGTAGCACAATCCTTGTTGTATTAATTACAACAAAGGTAACACATGTAATCCTTGACACGTGTTTTCTATATTACTCCCTCGGTTTCATTTTAGATGACATGTTTGACAATGTGCACTTTTGGCCTGTCATACTTTGACTATAATTTTCTACTAATATACAAAGATGAATCATATCATATAAGATGTTGGATTCGTCTCGATTAATATTTTCAAAATATTAAATTTTCCTAATTTTTTCCTAATTGGTTTGTGGACCATTAATATATTCCTAAAGAACCAAGAGACCCTCAGAAAGGCTCTCAGAAGGCCTTAGCGACCTCTATAAAGGCCTAAAACACCCTTCAGATAGCGCATCCTCCTTGCGACACCGCCTTATAACTGCTTCTAGAAACCTCTAGAAACCGCCTAATTACTTAATTAACCCCATTACTTGCTGCCTAAGTAATCATAAAACAGGCCCATAGAGGGCTATAAATACAACCCTTTAGAGCCTTCTCAAGGCATGACCAATACAATACAAACCCTAATACGATTATTGTACTTTTTATCAAGTACAGTTGGCGCCGTCTGTAGGAAGAGGTAAAACTAACCTTGACCACGTTTCTGAATCGTAAATCGCGATTTGGAAATCCTAAACCTAAACCAGAAAAGACCTCTGAATCGTAGAAATCGTTTACGATTTGGAAATCCTAACCATTCATAGAGAAACCCTAAATCGCACCTCACGTCGTGATTTAGAGAACCCAGATCGGTCAACTACGAGAGATGAACGAAGCCCTACAGGCTTTAGTGGAAACTATCCGGCAGCAGCAGAATCAAGAGAAGGCAGACTCTCACCATGGCGAGCAAGACGAGCCAGAGCCCCAGCCACTATCTATAGAGATCTGGAACGTGCCTGTTCTAGAAGGTTTCAAGTCCCCATCACTACCATCGTTCGATGGCATGGGCGACCCGGTCGAACACATCACCTCTTTCAACACCCGAATGGCCGTCATCATGGCACTTGACTCCTTGAAGTGCAAACTACTGGCGGGAACTTTGAGCAATGCCGTCTTGCGTTGGTACATGAACCAACCTCGATTCTCTGTGGTAAGCTACTCAGACATGACCAAAAAGCTTATTCACCAATTCTCAGCAAGTCGTCATTGAAAAGTCTTAACAACTAGCATGTTCAACATACGTTAGGATCCTAATGAATCCCTAAGAAGTTACCTCGCCTGTTACAACGACGCCACCATTAAAGTGGTACATCCTAACCAAGAGCTGTTTGTAGGGGCTTTCCAGAACGGACTCAGGGCAGGTCCTTTTAATGAATCCCTCACTAAAAAACCGGAAGATTCCATGGAAGAAATTATGTCAAGAGATGAGTACTATACCAAGGGCGAGGAAAGCAATGCATAAAAGAAGGCTAGGGACGCCAAAGAGCGTGGCAGCTCCATTGGAGATAAACGGAACTACTAGCGCCACCTGTAACACCCCAATTTTCTATTTTTAATTAAGTCAATTATGATTAATAGGTGGAGTTTTGATCAATATTATTGTTGATGCTGCTTGTTCTTGAGTATTATTTTATTGTTGAGAAAATAGAAATAATGACGTGGAGTGGGATGTGGTATGAGAAAATTAAAAGGAACGAGGAGGAGTGTCCTAACAAAATAAATAAAGAGTCGTGGGTGTAGAAAGCAAGATTATAATAAGTGGGGGAGGGGAGAAGTAAAAGAGTAGTGCGTATGAAAGGAAGACAATTATAGCGAATAGTGAGAGCCCAAATATAAATAGGAATATTAGGGATTAGAAATCAGTTTTGCTGATCAGAGAAAAGGGAGAAGAAAAACAGAGGGAAAGAAGCGGAACCCTAGTGCAGCAACATCGAGTCAAACCGAAGGTTTCTACGGATTTGAGGTAAGGGGGAGAATCTATTCATCTCTAGGGTTTATGTTTTTATCGTGGGGATGTAAAGAGGTTATAGTAGGATGTTGTTGTTATGATGTGAGATTGTGATCAGAGATTGATGATGAGCTAATTAAAAGATGAAGTTGATATTGAAGGTGAGAAAAAACCACAAGAATGGGGGGTTGAATTCTGTTTTCAAAAACTTCTTCCTTGCATTCTGAAGAACTGTTCCCAGGTTCAGAGTCTGAAATAGTTCAAAGTCTGAGTGAGTTCAGAGTCTTAGTGCAGCGGATAAATGAAGAGAACAGAGAAAGAAAGAACACAAGCAATTATATAGGTTCCTTCCACAAACCGGAAGTAGTTCTGTCCCCCTTGCACTTCCAAGGAGAGTTCCACTAAAATGTAATGTCAAATTACAAGTTGCTCAATCACACAAGAAAGAGACTTCTCAATGCTCAAGGACAACTCCAAGAGACTTCTATGCTCAATCACACCTGAAAGAGACTTCTATGCTCAAGGACAACTCCAAGAGACTTCCTTTGCTCAATCACTACTGAAAGAGACTTATCTTAACAATTACAAAGAATTGAATAAGGTTTTGAATACTTGATATACAATCAGAGGTATTCACAATACAATACGAAACATAACAGACTTTGTTTTACTAGACACTTAAGAATTCTAAGATATGAACTATTGTAAGAATTCTCTAAGTTGTTGATGATTTGTATTCGACGTTTTGCACAGAGAGTATTTGCCTTGTATATGTGTGTTCTATTTTATGTTCTCCAAGTCTTTATCCCTATATATAGAGGATTTTAGAGACGTTGAGAATTTAGCCTTTACATCAACTTGTCTTGCTTGAAGATTTGGTTCTTCACCATTGATCTTTTGCCTGATTTGATAATTGTCCTATGAAGAACTAATTTCAAATCCATTCCATTTGAAAAGGAACAATGTCTGCAGCAATGTTACTGTTATTCTTGTCTTGATGTAGAGA
>Ga0228711_1008364_pt1 | contig 14542 bp, 8 predicted proteins | sample MedpolnodulmetaG_2_FD_177996 | JGI IMG/M metagenome (GOLD analysis project Ga0228711, IMG submission 177996) | Root nodule microbial communities from Medicago polymorpha collected in Santa Monica, California, United States - brown nodules | ecosystem: Host-associated > Plants > Roots > Nodule...
TGTTAAAAAGGACCGAAATTGCATCAAACCTTTCGACAACCTTTTACAGGGTGGATGATTTTTTATTAAAAAAACAGTTGTGTTGGAGTTTGAATATACTAAGTGGCTTTTGAAAATGCTGAAAATGAAGGATGTTATGCGAATAATAATATTCACGTCTTAAGAAATTATTTTTAAAGGAGATTGTTTTTGCTATAGGCATTAGAAATCCTAGAACTTAATTTCTAAGTTTAAATTGGGTATTTGGATACAGTTTGAACCAATATTATTTCATAAAAGTATCGAGTTCTTGTGGGAGACAGTTTGAACCAATATTATTTCATAAAAGCATCGAGTTCTTGTGAATTCGTTTTTTTTTTTTTAAATTCAAGATTTTTGCTACATTGTTTCAAATTAGAGCCTCCTCCTAGTTAAATATAGGAATATAATTTGGTGTTGAGTTGGTTTGGAATAAAAGAAACCCTATGTTTGATTTATGATGTAGGTTGAATTTAGGGCTAGTATAAGGATTTGAGGGACATTATTTTAACTTAACCAAATGTCGATTCAAGGTGTTAGAGGTCTAAGAGAAATTAATTGTGTTTGTTTAAAGAAAACTTGTTGAGATAAGGACACTTTCGAAAATACATCACGGAGGTGCCAAAAATTGGAATTTTTGAGGTGCCAAAAATCGGTGGCCGATTTGGCTAAATCGGGGCCCGATTTTGGTTGATTCTGGAGACTCCTGTCTCGACATTTTTCGGTGTCTGAAGAGTGAGAATCGGCGCCCGATTTCGCGCAGCAGCATAAAAATAAAACGTATTTTTATGTCCTAGATTTGTTCCAATTTTTTAGGGATGCTTTTACTATAAATATAGACCTTGTATCAGATGAAAATGTGAGTAGAGAGCCAGCAAACAAGGGTTGAGAAGTCAACATCAAAACTAGGGTTTGTAGAGAATTCTCTTGGCAACAAACACTAGGGTTGGGATTGATTCACCTTGGAGAAACACTACTAGGATAAAGTCTTTTGGTCACGGGAAGAGATTCAGGACTTTGGGTAGAATTAGGTTTGAATACTGATTCTTGTAACCCTTTGATATCTCTTTTGTAAAGTTACTCATCATTATAGTGGAACGGATAACTTCTCTCTCCCCCAGACTAGGTCAGTATTTGACCGAATTGGGTAAACAAATTCCGTGTGTTCTTTCTTTTTTTTTCTCTCGGTGTTTTCTATTTTTACTTGTGATTATAACTGTCACCAACGTTGTTTTTGGTTGCTTAATTATTTTGCTCCACACATCAAGTATTTTATCGGTGTGATTTTTTAACGAATTCACAACACATCATACCATGTTTGATTAGTAACTTGTTCCTTATGAGGTGTTTTTTTTTTTGACAAATTGTTCCTTATGAGGTTGATTATATGAATATTTGTATTGTGATAATTTTACATAATTACTAGTGGGTAATTAATGTACCTAATTGGCTAAGTGCTTTCTTTGTAATGTACTTATTGACTTTTGGCCGTTTGAATGAATGAAATATCAAGCTTTTTAAAATAAAATTCGGACGTTCAATTTTTTTATTGGTTTAACAATCCAATATATTGTATCCAAAAAACTTATGTTGCGTGATTGTATTGAATTGGAAAATACCTTGTATTCCCATTAAGCCTATTTACTTTATAAAGACTAGCATCCCCATCTTTCTTCTTATATTTTTAAAAATTATAGATATTGTAAACTTTTATCCTGATATTTAAAACATTAAGTTATTTATTTTTTAGGTAAGGATAAAATGGTAAATAGAAAGTTGAAATTAAGGGTAAAATTGAAAGAAAAATATTACACAAAAGCATTAGAGTAGAAATGAAGGAAGAAACCATGTCTTGATGGTCCAGATACTTGACCCTTGCCTTGTACCACCAACTTTATGAATCAATATAAGTGTGTGTAAAGGTCTTTATTTATAGGCATCTTTACTTCTAGGTTAAGTTAGGATTTATGGGTCTTTATGAGTTTAGCTCAATTGGTATTGACAATGCATAATATATGCAAGGTTCGGGGTTCAAACACCGGCCACCAAAAAAAAAAAAAAAGAAGTTAGGTTTCATGGACTTTTTTCTCCAATCCAGCTTGAAAAACAAGTTGAATGTGTATTTTACCTGTCAGAAAGTGCAAGAGCGCATTAGTCAGCCCATGGGGCTGTGTCATGCACACGTGGGCATCTTCCATGCGCATTGGGCATCCTCTAGGGGCCGAATTTTACAATTTTTCGTTCTTTTTTCAAGCGATCTTCCATCTGAAAATGTCTTGGAACTTGGGATGATTATTTGTGTATTATCTTAAAAATCCTTCTAAGCAACTTTGATCTTCATTATTCAAATCCCTTAATCCTCAACGTGGTGTCTTGTTTTGCCGTATTATATGGTTTATCAATAAAAAAGACTCAAAATAACTATGTAGTTGCATGAATATGGAAGAAACACAATGACTTGAACGAAAATAATAGAAAATGTCCCTCAAACCATTAACAACTCCTCTAAATAACTTTTAAATTTTCTTAAAATGCAAATAAATAACTAAAAACAGCATAAAATATCATATGTTGATTTGTCATCAAAATGCCAAAAAGACAATGTATTAAAAATAAACGGTCAAAGCACAATGAGTGCTAAGAATTGGAAGGTTACAAAGTTCTGAAATACAAAAACATTACCGTAAACAATATTGTCTCCAAATCAAGCAACAAAAATAATTTAGAATTAAATTACAGAAAAAACCACTCCTAAACATATGAATGATTGAGTACTTCATTGATAGAAATCATATGAATTTTTTTTAGCTTTGACTTGATCAATGACCAATCTATAAATTTTACCATGTCTAAAAGAGTATGAGCTAACATTTCTTGATTACCAAACACCTCAATGCGGTGCTTCTTAAATCATATATATAAATAAAAATTGCATCATAAATAAATTTTTGTAAGAAAAAATTATTTATAATTTAATAAATCTTAATCACAAATTTAGCCACTTCTCTATGATGTCCATCATCTTACAAACAAGTAAGAATAATGCTCTTTAAGCACCTAGTTTTTTTTGCCGCATGAACCTCAAACTATCAAGAATATCTCTAACGGTGATTAACTATTATTCGCCGCTGAAAAGTAGTTTGAAACCGTTTCTATGAACGACAATTAACTATCGTTCACATAAACAGTAGTTGGGATGCAGTCGCATGAAGAAACGCAAACACAATATCAGAGACTAAGAATTGGCCAAATCGGGCACACAAACTTATACACTTTCAAGCACTCATTCATATGAACAGTACAAATAATCAACCACAAAATTAATTTGATTAGCAATTGGGCGCACACACGTAAAAACTCTTAAACACATGCAACATTTAAAATGAAATCATCATTCAAATTGCATAAATTTGTAATTAATCTATTCCAAAGGGAAAAATAATCATCAGAAAGACCTGCTCCTTCGTTCAACTTGATATTGAGTGTCCGACAATGTTTTATTTGCACACTGTTCAAGATACGCATATAGGTCGACACTCCTGATCTGCTGGAATATATCCATAGTATCTTTGCCATACTCCTCCTATATCGAAACCTCAACATTTGCTGGCCAAGGTTGTTCTCCCTTGACTGAGGGCACTACTTTAAGATGAGATATCCTTTGGTTCCAAGAAATGTCACCTAGTATGTGCTGCCACCGGTTACGTTCTCCAAGAATAGACCCCGCCAGCCTCATGTATAACCTACATCAAATAATCTTGGAAAGTCTGATCTACCTAGAAGACATTAATAGTAGGCGTGTATGTGGGTCTATTTGGGTTGGGTTTTGTCAAACCCAATACCCGAACCTCGGTTTGGGAGAGGTAAAGTAACCATCCGTTACGCTATTAGACCAGTTTCGACAAACCCACTAATTTTCAATTTGGGTTCAATTGGGTAGTGGGTACCTAAATTATGTTTATTTATTTTTTTGTTAATAATATTAAATGACTAAATGGCGAGTCCTCATATTTTTTCCATAAAAATTACTCTATTTTTTTATTTTCTTAAAAAAAATGTGTAACATATTTTCATTATATTTTAGCGTCATAAAATAATAAATGATAATGTGAAATAATAAGTTTCATCATAAATTACTTGCGACAAAATAAAGTTGCACGATATAAAATTGCATTAGCATCAATTTATTCAAAAAATGCAACATCCTAATTTGTAACTTTAGCATGTTCTGATTTTTGATATAGAGGTTGTATTGTGTCAATTTTCGAAATTAGACTTGATTTATGACCAAAACTTTTGGTATTCTTCTTTTTCTTCCATGTGAAAATAAAAATAAAAATGTTGCCATTATTGGGTAAGTATTTGGGATTAGGTCTGGTTTTACCCGAAACCCATTATTTTTTATGGGATTTTCCTTTTTTAAAACAATACCCACCCAATTACCCAGCCCAACCCACATTTTTGGTTTTTTTTGGGTGGGTTAGATCAATTTTCCGGGTTGACCCAACCCATATACACCCTTAAATAGCTGATGCGATGGAAAGATGCATCAAAATGGTCTATGTACGATCATACTGCCTCATCACCCGCTCTAGCAAGAGGCCATAAACCATCTTGCAACCATACTTTATGCAACCAAAGTACCAACAAATATTATCGAATGGAGCCTCTAACGGTGATCACTATATGGGTTGAAGATCATGCCGTATACCTATAGACAATCAAAGTAGGTCTTGTAGATGTCTGGTAACTTGTCACCCTTTCCGGAATGAACTGCGAAGCGCATGGTACACTAGTGCAAATCAGGGATACAAGACCTGATTTTTAAAGATTTCAGACCTGTTTTTGTGCAAAAGTGGTCTTAAATCTCTAAAAAAACAGGTCTTGTATCCTTGATTTGCACTAGTGGTATGTCGACGTAATAGTTGAGGTAGATGTCATATGGATATATTCCATTGAAATGCTCAAGTATGGATAAAAATGTCGTGTTAGGCTATCGAGAGCCAACATAAAACTTTTTTGAAACTTTATGACATAGATCAAATATGTAATAATGTGAATGCTAAGTCATTTATGAGAGACAATATGTTGTATAACTCGAGTACAATGTCAAATGAGCAAGAGTTGATGCATGACATATAAATACAATGAAAACTAGGAAAGGATTTCGACATTTTTGTGATGATTTAGAACACCTTAAAATAAAATTTTGAGTATATTTAAAAGGCTTAATTATACGACTACAAGAAGCAATTTTTTAAAATGAGATCTAAATGGACATGTAAGAAGAGTATCGAAATGTTTTTAGGGTTGCGTTTCCAATTTCAATTTCCATATTTACATCTCATTCAAAGATTGCTTTTACCTCTTATTTTGCTTAATTTAAAATATAAACTTGACTCTTGGCCCCATAAATAAAGCATGTTTTTGCCCTATATATAGAGAGATTACTTCATTATTCTTTATCAAACATTATTGCATTGTCGTTGCCAAGAAGTGGCATGGCTTACTCAAAGGTGTATGTGTTTGTTGGTCTTTTTGTTATTCTCTCTTATCAAGTTTTAGCTGAAGTTCCGTTGCCTCCACCTCCTATTCTCGGTGAGTCATATATATTTCAAAAATCTATGAATTACTAGCACCCATTCTTTTAAGAACCAATGGGTTAACAAAAAAAAAATCATACAGTTATGGTAAACAAATTTTACACATGCGTTTAGTCATTTCACACTTTTGTTTTTTTAAGGACTATCACACTTTTAATTTGTTGATAAATTTTACTGTATCTACACAAATATTAATATGATTAAAATATGATTAGAGAAAGCGAGACAAATTGAAAAAGATTGCAGTTTTTTTGTTTTTAAGATCATCGATTAACACTCTTTAAAGTGTGTTTTTTTTTTATAAATAAATAAAAATTAAGAAAAGGTTTTTTCACAAAACTTGGACAACTGGTAACCAGTTAAGGCTCTGTTTGGCAAAGCCAAAAAAGTAGTTTATAGCTTATAAGCTCGTCTGACAAAAAAAAAACTGTGTTTGGTAACGGCCTCTTTAGAACGAGCTTATAGCTTATTTCAGGAGCTTATTTTCCAGACGCTGTTTAAAGTAGCGTTTGAGCTTATAGCTTATCATCTTTTGTCTCATTTTTACCCTTATTAATTTAACTAAAATCCATTTTTATCCTTTGCACTAAATAGCTATGTTTAAGAAAAACATGTTACGTTTAATTATATTTCAATTTCAATGGCTGATAATAAATACATACTCACGTTATTTTTTGGTTAGAAAATATATACTCAAATTTACATAACATTTCTCTTAAAATAAAACAAATGTTACTTTTCACTTAAATGGTTAAGGATTTCATTAATAGAAACTTTGTCTTGAAAATAAAAGTCTTTACTTTTTTCTTAGCAATAATTACTCCATTTTTCGATGCAAACTTACTTATTTTATTACTTTAATCAATGCCCCAAGGGCAATGGTTAGCATTCTCCTTAAAAAAAAAAGTGTTGTCACAATTAGCTTTTTCTTAGAGGGTCACAAGTAATTTTTGTTTAACTTTTTTCAAGGTTTTGTTTAATTTTTTTATAAAGTATAAAAACTAAAATAAAATAAATTTTGAAATAAAACATCAACAAATTTATGAATTTAAAAATAACATATGAAAGGCGTATTAATTAATATATTTAAATTACTAAACTTTAAATATTTTAAATATCAATTGATATAAATTTTATTATGAATTAAGAATACCATTTTATGTTATTCTACATTTATCAACCAGTTGAACCATTACTTTTACCAAACACTTCAAGTAGCTTATCAACTATCTGTCATCAGCTAAAAGCTATAAGGTATCAATCATCAGCCATCAACTAGCTTATTAGATATCCGCTATTTTTACCAACTAGAGTCCATGAATAAAAAAAGGTGGGGGATTTGGCTCATTCTCATTGGTGTGTGTGAAAAGAGTGTGCTAGAGGGTGTGACCCTAGCATTTCTTACTGACACGTATATGTGATTTTCTCGTCAATATTTAAAAAATAAATAAAATAAATGCTTATTTAGGATGTAGATAAGTCGTATTGTTAATTTTGATATATAAATAACTAAGCAAATGGACTCAACAAGGACGAATTGTTTATAAAAATCTGAATTCGATTTTTGTATGGAACAATTATTGGTTAGACATTATTTACCTCTTGACCGAACTACAAGCGTCCATTTCCCTTTAAAACTAAAGGGCTAACACCAAATTATTATTTATTTTCATATATACATCATCTGGTCATTGTTATAAACAAAAATTAACATTTTAGATTCATTCATTAGAAGATGTATGTGATATATAACAAAGACATATAATCGTTAATTGAATGAATCTAAAATGTAGATTTTTACAACATTAAAAGATGTATGTGATGTATAACGGAGTGGTGTACATTTTAATGTAATTTTATTTACATCAACAAGCAAGTGTAAATTAACAAGAGGAATGATATTTTGACAACCATTTTTAAACAACTTTTAGTGACAACCTTTTTCCTCTCTTTTCATTGGACAATAACAATAGAGTGAGAAAAAAGAAGAGAGAGAAAAAAGTACAATGAGAGTATAAAAGAGAGAGTTATCACAAAAATTGTTTAGAAATTATTGTTCAAATATCATTTTTCAATTAACAAATAGTTGTGGTCAATGAAGAGGATATACGTCCAAATGGCCCCAAGAAACTTCTATTTGTAGCTCTAGAGACCGTAGAGGCGGTTAATGAAATGATTCACCATTATAAAAATAGTGGTAAGACATCATTAACACTATTTTTACATTTTATGTTTCTATGACATAATGCTCATTTTCTACCATTATTGTAGGCAAGATGCATAAAGTGATGATTCCAGCAGCTGATTGGATGACTATCCGTGCAAATCTGATCAAGAAGAAGTGTGCTGAAACTATACCTAATAGCCGAAAATTTCTAAAGCACTTATGTGAAGACGATAAAGTTTTCTTAAGTGATGAGGAAAATAATGTTTTCAAAATTGACGAAGAAAATAAAGTTTCCTTAAGTGACAGGGAAAATAAAGCTTCCAAAAGTGATGAAGAAGATCATGTTTCCAAAAATGATGACGGAGATCAAGTTTCCAAAATCGTTGAAGAAGATGCGGTTTCTAAAAGTGGCAAGGAAGCTAATGTTTTCAAGAGTGACGAGGAAGATAAAGTATCCAAAAGTGGCAAGGAAGATAATGTTTTCAAAAGTGATGAGGAAGATAAAATTTCTCTAAAAAAATAATCCAATTAAACCAGCTATCAAAAGTGTATGTGTATTCTTGTGAAAAAAAAAAGTATGTGTCTATCACTTGGTGCTGATGAGGAAGAATTCATGAAGGCGCGAAAGTCATGGTTGGTAATGGCAGGGATGAATGAAACTTTGTATTTTAATTCGTTGTTCTGATTTATTAGTTTTTCATTGCGTTAAAACTTATGTCAGTTTATGGCAATATATTAGAATGATTTTATTGTATTATCCTGTTTTGTTTTTTAAATAATGCACAACATTTTCAAATATAATAGACTGTATTTTGTTGATTGTTTGCATTCTTTATATGTTATGATCGAGCAAGAAAAAATAATAATGAAATACATATACAATTTCATTAAAATTTCACTTAATCATCAGCGTAGGGTGTTGCAGAATGGTTGAGCAAGAAAAATTTCATAGAATGAACAAAATTTCAATACAAACATCAACGGGAGTGAAAGACAATCTAATGGCAGTTAATTAATATCATTATTAATTTGGTCATCATCCAAAGAAGTACACTTGAGACTAATGAGAATTTATCCATTTTAATGTCTTACATTTGCGGAATTTCTTTATTTTAATGTCATTTAAGCGCGTCTCCCATTATACAATATAAGACCATCCACAATGATGGGTGCTTCACCTATTTAGCACCACATTAAATAGGCACCCTCATTGTGGAGAATAATATATGGGTGGCTATGGAGAATGGTGGTTATGGAAGCACCCTCTCTCTCTTCATTTTTCAGGGTCTCATTTAATAAATCTTAATAAAATAAATAAATGTGGTTAAAATATAATGACGTAAAATTATTTGTGGGACCTATTTTATAATTTATTTTGAGATGCAGGGTTGGAGAAAAGTGATGCTTATTAAGTATTACCGTAAAATAAGTGATGTGAACATATGAAATAAATGTAGGCACCTAATTTATGGTGTTCTGTTGTGGATGATCTAAGTATTCAAATGTAATTTCTATACATTCCCATTACAAAAACTATGACCTTAATGTCATTTATGCGCATTTCATTTACAAAAGTTATGTCTTTTAATTCATTTATGTGATTTCTCAATAAAAAAATTATGAATTTTAATAACATTCATCCGTCATCTTGTTACTGAATATATATGTTTTAATGTCTTTTATGCACCTCCCCGTTATAGAGTTCCTGCATTTTAATGTTGTATGCGGCTTCCTTTTACATAATTTTGACATTTAATGTCATTTACGTTCATTTCCATTACATAATTTCTGCATTTTAATGTCATTTATGTGCTTTTCCATTATAAAAATTATGGCTTTTATTGTCCTTTATGCGTCTTTCCATTTTCAAATTTATGCTCTTTAATGTCATTTATACGCTTTTACATTATAGGATATTTGTATTTTAATATTCTTATTATAAAGTTCATCCACTTTAAGGTCATTTATGAACATCCGTGTTAGCAGATTTCATGTCATTTTAATGTGATTTATGCGGCTTTCCATTACAAAATATTTGCATTTTAATGTCATTTATGTTTCTTTCCGTTACAAAATCTCTGTGTTTTAATGTCATTTATGTGTCTTGCCTTTACAGAATCTCTGCATTTTGAGATTATTCATGTGCAATCCTTCTACAAAATTTTCTTCACATTAATGTCATTTACGCGTCTTTCCATTATAAGTCCATGCTTTTTAATGTCATTTACATGTCTTCACATTGTAGATTTTCTGCATTTTAATGTCTTTCACATATAAAAAAATATGGCTTTTAATGTCATTTATGCGTTTTTCCATTTAAGAATTTATACTCTTTAATGTCATTTATGTGCATTCCTTTTACATAAAATTTTGGATATATTTAAATTGCTTAATTATGCGACTTCAAGAAATAATTTTTTAAGGTCACCCCTATCTTCTTCTTCTTTTTGTCAGAGGGGTGATTTAGGTCAATTTTGACCCAAAAATCACCCCTCCGAGTTGTTTTTCCTTATATCCTAATTGAATAAGTGATTTAACATATTTTCTGTTTTCTTTCGTTTGTTTTTGTTGATTTCGTCGTATTTGAACGACTCTGTTTGTTTTGATTTTCCGTCTTTGTGCGGTGTGTTTTTGATTTCTCGTCTTAGTGCGGTATTTATTTGATTCAGGTTGAAAGATTAGCTTTGAGCAAGTGCAAATCCGATCAATGACAATGACTTTGGCGTCGTCAACGTTGCAGATCTGGAGACATGAATATTCCAGAGACTTTAACATAGTCATATTAGTCTTATTTGTAGGCATAAGTACTTTGCCCTTTTATGCTATTAACATAGACGTTGTTAGTTTGTTTACAAATTCATCGTTTTTGTTTTTTGTGAATTTGAATTTGTATTGTATCGATGTACTCTATCAATTTGAATGAATGAATATCATTTATTTTTGTAAAAAAAATATATATTAATTTAAGATCTAAATGGACATGTAATTAAGAAGAGTATCGAAAGGTTTTTAGGGTTGCGTTTCCAATTTCAATTTCCATATTTACATCTCATTCACAGATTGCTTTTACCACTTATTTTACTTAATTTAAAATATAAACCTGACTCTTGGCCCCATAAATAAAGCATGTTTTTGCCTTATATATAGAGACAACTTCATTATTCTTTATCAAACATTATTGCATTCCCGTAAAAAAAATTAAAAAATCAAACATTATGGCTTACTCAAAGGTGTATATCGTTGTTGGTCTTTTTGTTATTCTCTCTTATCAAGTTTTAGCTCAATCGCCGTTGCCTCCGCCTCCTATTCTCGGTTAGTCATTCTAGTAATGTATAGTTTAATTTTGTAAGACAAATGCATATATTTCAAAAAAATCTATAAAATACTAGCACCCTTTCCTTTAAGAACCAACGGGTTGACAAAAAAAAATCATACGGTCTTGGTAAAAATATTTACACATGCATTTAGTCATATCACAATTTTGTTGTTAATTCTTAATAAATCTACACAAATATTAATACAATTAGAGACATGTATAAAACTTGTCAATTCAACTAGACTTTTACCCACTTTTGTACAAAAAAAACTTGTCAATGGAACTTATTTTTAAATTTGAGACCTACTCCTTCCGATCAAACACCATTTATTATTCACCTCCCAACCGAACTACATATTACCAACACTCATTTTCCTAGGGTTAACACCAAATTATTATTTCTTTTGATATATACATTTTAATGTAAGACGTTTTACATCAACAAGCAACTATAAATTAACAAATAGTTGTGGTCAATGTAGAGGATCCACGTCCAAATGGCCCCAAGGAAATTCCATTTGAAGCTCTAGAGACCGTAGAGGCTGTTAATGAAATGATTCACCATGATCAAAATAGTGGTAAGACATTAACACTATTTTTACATTTTATATTTCTATGTTATAATGCTCCAATTTTACCTTTCATCAATAACTTAGAGCCAATGACCATTATTGTAGGCAAGATGCATAAAGTGATGATTCCAGCAGCTGATTGGATGGCTTTCCGTGCAAATCTGATCAAGAAGAAGTGTGCTGAAACTATTCCTAATAGCCGAAAATTTCTAAAACACTTATGTGAAGAGGAAGATAAATTTTTATTAAGTGATGAGGGAAATAAAATTTCCAAAATTGACGAAGAAGATAAAGATTCCTTAAGTGATAGGGAAAATAAAGCTTCCAAAAGTGACGAAGAAGATAGAGTTTCCAAGAGTAATGAAGAAGATAAAGTTTCCAAAAATGATGAGGGAGATCAAGTTTCCGAAATCGATGAAGAAGATACAATTTCTAAAAGTGGCAAGGAAGATAATGTTTTCATGAGCAGCGAGGAAGATAAAGTTTTCAAGAGTGACGAGGAAGATAAAGTATCCAAAAGTGGCAAGGAAGATAATGTTTTCAAAAGTGATGAGGAAGATAAAATTTCCTTAACAAAATAATCCAATTAAACCGGCTATCAAAAAGTATATGTTTATTCTTGTCCAAAAAAAAAGTATGTGTGTATCATTTGGTGCCTTATATACAAGAGCATGCAATGATGTGCATAATAATATGTTTAAATAAAAAGGTTGAGAGTAAACACTCTGGTGATAATTTTCTATATATATGCTGCACGACTTTAGTTTATATTTAACAAGATAAAATAAAATATATTAAACAATAAGGAGATCCCAAAAGAATTTATAAGACAAAAGTCAGTCACCAATAAAAACAAAGATAACTATCCCTAAAAATAAAAATAACAACAAAGATAACTAATAATTATAGAACATTAACAAAATGAGAGCTAAGATACAAGGCTCATGTACCAAACATGATTAAACCATCAATGATAAAAATCAAAAACTAAGTTATTATGTTTAGCTTTCAAACACCAGAAAGAAAGAAAGAAAGATGTTTGACTTTATCAAAAAGCTGATGTAAAAGCAATTACTTTGGTTGAAAAATACGAAATCAAATCAAATGAACCAAAGACCGACTTTTCTCTAAGTCACATACTAAGCTACCGAACAAAGTGAGATGATCAGGAATATGCAACTTGCCTGCTAAATGAATGTCTAACCATTGAGGAATGAGAAGCATATTGAACCAAAAAATCCACACCTCACATAAAGATGTGTGTGTGTGTGTCTATATATATATATATATATATATATATATATATTTCACATTTGAGGCTTATTTCTCAAAAGTGTATTAAATCGTTGCTTGTTCCATATTTTATTAATTTGAGTTCCATCATCTTGAGCAACCATAGGATCATAATCACCATCAGTGATTGTTCTCCACATCCTTATCTCTAGAGATTTGATGTAAAGTTACATCTTTCTTTTCCAAAAGTTGTAGTTTGATCCATTGGAGAAAGGTAGTCTTGATTGAGAACCTCCTTCTATATGAAGCATGTTGGTGAAATTATTTTATCAGCCATTTACTTCTTTGTGAACCTTTCCTCTAACATTGGTTAGGTGTTCTAACCCTTACATGAAGTGCTATGATGGCAATTGGAGTAAAAATAATGGTCACAAGGAATGTGGTTTGAATTGTAACCCTTTGAAAATTTTGGGTGTTTCTCAAACCTAAGATGTTCAGATATGATGATATGAAGTATGTATCCAAATGAATTCGATACAATAAGAGAATTAATGAATGAACTTGCTTCTGAACTATCAAATAAATGAGGTAATGGATAAAGAAGATGATACAAAGAAGTTATCATGGTTCATCCTAACAGGGCTAGTCCAGTCCCCACTTGATGTGCTACTTTTCAATCTGGTGTCTGAGATACCCTCTTAGATTCTACACTATTTTCTCTTCTTTTTATGGTCTACTTTGCCACACAAGTTTTGGACAGCCTCTTCAAACTTTAGCTACCACACAATCCACCTTTATACCCTAAAGAAGATTAGTGAAGCTTCACAACTGAATACATAAATTGTTCTTGTGATCTTGATCATACAGTTGATCAATTTGATATCACAATGACCTCTCTCTCTCTCTCTCTCTCTCTCTCTCTCAACCAATCACATTAAGGTGAATTTGAAATTTTGTTTCTTTAAGTTCAATATGACCACACACAGTTAAATATGATCTTTTTAAATATATTTAAGGATGTGTCAAAGACATACCAGATGCTTGATCTATTTGTGATTGTTATCTAACGTTGTCAGAATGAATCTCAAGTTGAGAAAATGATTCTAATCTTTTTCAATCAATCTTGATATTCTACTTATGATTTGTTCAGATCTTATTCTGATGTAGAAATGAGAGTTGATAAAGAGAGATATTTCTCATTTGAATGACAATACCCTTTATAGAGCTTTTATCTTGGTGATCAATTCAAAAACTAGTAGTTTGTTTGTCTTTTAGTGGCTTGCCTTGATGACCAAGTAACTCTGGCAACTAATTGTTATTCCTTGTGCTTTGCTTCACAGCTTCTGTTATTTGATTCTGATCTTCTAGTGTACCTTTAGGCATATTTCTTCCAGTAATTCATTTGGTGTTTTCTAAATCTTAACTTCTGATTGAAGGTGAGAAAAATACAAGAATGAGGGTTGAATTGTGTTTTCTTTTTCAAATTTTTCCAAATGTTTTTGTATTGGTCGAAGTCTTAAATGTTTAGAGTCGAACTCAGAGTCTGATAACAGCAGAATAAAACAAACACAAACACAAAGAGATATATATATATATATATATATATATATATATATATATATATATATATATA
>Ga0228711_1008366_pt1 | contig 14541 bp, 8 predicted proteins | sample MedpolnodulmetaG_2_FD_177996 | JGI IMG/M metagenome (GOLD analysis project Ga0228711, IMG submission 177996) | Root nodule microbial communities from Medicago polymorpha collected in Santa Monica, California, United States - brown nodules | ecosystem: Host-associated > Plants > Roots > Nodule...
AGAGATCACGATATCATTTGGACACGAATGATGTTGTTGAGCAATATGTGATAATATCAATTGATGGTTAGAATCCGCAACCCAAATCCGAGAATACGTACGAGTAGGTTGATGAAGTTTAATCCCAACATATTTACTTTCCTGTTAACTCTCGTCCCGTTTATAAATTCTTAGTTGATAGTTTATGAAACAAAATACCCGACAACCCTAGCTCAGAACGATATTGATTGTTGAACGGCTTAGAATATCGCACCAGTTCCTGTGGAGACGATAACATAAATACTTACTTTTGTTACTACAACACATATGCATTGAAGACATTATAATTAAAGATCATTTGCAGAAACCTGGATACTGGAGTGATATATGGAAATTGAAAGTACCTCAAAAAGTCAGGAATTTGGATTGGAGAGTTTGTAGAGAATGTTGTCCTACGTGTGTAAAGCTCAAAAGCAGAGGCATCAATTGTCCATCAGCTTCTGTCGCGTGTAACAGCCCCCATGAGAATAGCTACCACATATTTTTCCGCTGCAAGACGGCCATAGATGCATGGAGTGCAAATAATGTTTGGAATTTGATTTATCTATTTCTGAACCTTTTTTATAATGTGTCAGACATCATATTCAATCTATTGCAGAAGTTGTCATCAACCCTAATAAAGATTATTGTTACCATAATGTGGAGCATCTGAAAAGCTAGAAATTTTAAGTTATGGCAACAAGTGTCAGACTCGACTGTCACAATCCTGGAAAGAGCCAAGCATCTCCTACAAGGTTGGAAGAGCGTTAATCGCAAGCAAAATCTTTCAAGTCAAGTTCACACAGCCTCAACTACATGTCTTCACCAACATGATGACTAGAACTTAGACAACAAAGATATAGATATCATATGGAGGAAACTAATGAGCGGTAGACTTAAATGTAATGTTGATGCCTCGTTTTCTAACTCCAACAATAAGGTAGGAATAGGCATGTGCATTTCAGACTCAACAGGAAACCATGTCTGCTGAAAAATCATGTGTTGTACACCATTGTGCTCAGTTGTTGTGGGAGAAGCATTGAGGCTACACCATGCAATTCAGTGGATACATGAACTTCAGCTCACAAATGTTGATATTGAGGTTGACTCGAAAAAAGTGGCTGATTATTTTTATAAAGGAAGGGGGGATATCACCGAGTTTGGTTCCATCATGGGTAATAGTAAACAATTTTGTAATTTCTATTTAACAAACTCTCATGTTGAGTTTATTAGGAGGCGAGCAAATACGGTTGCCCATGAATTAGCTAAGGCAGCCACATCCAGTTCTAGCTTCGTATCTTTAATGAGATTCCAGCATGTATTACTGATTTAATTTTTAATGAAATGATATAAGCTATTTTTCCTAAAAGAAAATTGTATAAAATGGACCAATTTAATAAGTTTAATCTATTGACTGGTTTAATAAAAGCAATAGTTTTGCTAAATACGTAAAAAAAAATAAAAAAAAAAAGTATTTCCACCGTCCCAAAATATAAGAAAAAGTTGGTCGGCATAAATTGATGTATTTGGTACATATTTTGAAATAAATATATTAAATTTTGTTGACTAAATTTTGCTTATATTTTGAGACCAAGAGAGTAGGTGTGGGCACGGTTCGATTCGGGATGAAAATTGAACTGAACTGGATTCTTTGCTGAACCGAGCTGAGTTGTTTGCATTTTGAACCGTACTGAACTATTTCGAACCGAACTGAATTGTTATTATTGATACTGTTGAGAAAAATATAAAAAACCAAACGAAATCGAATTTTTGAACTTGTAAAACCGAGTCGACTGGTCCGAACCAAAATTATAAATCATGAACTGAATCGAACCAAATTATTTCAATTTTGTTCCATAACTGTTAATAATGGTTCGGTTTTTTGGTTCGGTTTTTTTGCCCACCCATGTGAAAGAGTACCTTTTGAATGTCCTAAAATTGTATCCATTGGCACATCGTTTATCCACAAAATCATTGTTATGCGAATCATTTTATCCATTTGATATCTTTTCGTTTTTACCCTATTATTGATACAAAGTTTCCACCACCATTTAACAATAACCAATCTTCATCTACGAACCTACAAGGTGCATAATGTGTGTTCTCTCCTCTTAACCAATTTTTTTATACGTATGACATTGAGATCGAATTAGTGGCCGCTTATTAAAGAGATCTAAATCCATAGACTAATTCATAATTGATTTTTTATGTATCTTTTTAATAAACATTATTTAATCCTTAAAAAAAGTATTTAATCGGTGCATTTTTTTTTACTACATCAAGTTATCAAAATTAATGAATGATAATTAGGTTTAATATGTTTTTACGAATTTTAATTATTTTTTATGGAACATGAGGTGTAAACTCTGGCCCAAACAAAAACAAAAGCTAGGAAAACCTTTTGGAAAAACAACACGTTTGACGATTGAAATTAAACTCACACATAATTGTAGGATCCCAAGTTTAAATTCGGATCACGACGTCCAGCCTTACAATTTTGGTATTTGGCAGTTGAGTTAGGACATTTAAACCGTTTGACGATTGTTTAATAAAATATTAGTTGAAGCCGTATGTACACATCACTTAATTAATAATATTTTAAGTATCCATTGTTTAATAATCGTATAATCTCTTCGTTAAGAATCAAAGAAGAAGAAAAAGAACAAAAAATATATAATCTCTCGAACTCAACATTTGAAAAATATTTACTGAATAGATCAAACTAATTACTCTATAATATTACATTTCAAATTCATTTATTTCATCAAGGACATATGTTGAGACAGCCCCCGTTAAAAAAAAGGGACATATGTTGAGCCTTTTTGAGAATGCATGTGATGGTAGCACTAAACGAATCAAAATTTAGTATAAGGATAAGCTGAATTCAATGGGTTCCACAAACGTTATAAAAAATTAGGTTAATCACATTACAAACTAAATTGTTTTGATTTTATGTCTTTCAAAGATATTTCCCATTTAACGTCTTGAGATTTTATTTTTTCTTCTAGTAGTCTAGTGGCAATAGTTCATACAATTAAATGTGGAGAAGTAGAGTATCCAGAGTTCGAACTTCAACCTTTGTATAAATTATGCAATGTCATTACCAACTGAGATATTTACTTAGTAATTTAGTATATACACATTTAGTGTCCGCAACAATTTTTTTGCTATTGTTCCCTTTCGTATTTTCGAATAATTGTGCATTCATTATGCTTACACAAACAATGTGACATATTTTGTAGATGTGATTGGTCATATGGTTGAGAAGAAAAACATGAAAACTGAAAAGAACGAGAGAAAGAAGAAGCTTATGGATCTTACTCTTAAGGATTTGGAATAAGTTCTCTTTGTAAATCAAATTCAGAATTTCATTTAAATTTTTGATGTTATTGCCCTTGCGATTCTCACAATAACCTCTTTGGTTATGGAAGTCATAAAACTCATTGCACCCTGTACGATGATTATGCAAAGAAAAAAATGATATATTTTTTACAAACAAATATGTTAATAAAAATTGATGTATTTCATTTATATTGAAAATCATTTCATCAAATACATCAATTTTTGTTGATGTATCTGGTATGTATGTGTATATAGGAGTATTCTATAATTAGTTGATTTTGTAGGTATCAAGACCAACCAAATTTATAATCAACATGTGTTTGTCGATTGCCGCTAGTATATGCATGTGGACATAATTTGCTTTTCAACATGTGTTCTTCTTTTCCTAAAAAAAAAAAAAAAAACAAGTTTTTTTTTTTTTTTTAAAAAAAAAAAAAAGTTATGATGTATTGATTTAATGTACAGAATTTAAACCAGTTCGAATTGTTATGTGTCTGTCAATATCAAAGGGAACTTTTTGGCCATCCATTTTTGTTACTCATGTGAATCAAATTCTTTTAAGTGTATTTCGTTCCACTTCTCGAGCAGCAAAATTGATTCTGACATGTTTGCTTGCTTTCAAATAGAATTAATTTTGCCTCTAGAGTTTATACTACTTGAAGCTAGAATTTGTAGCTTTTGATTATAGAATTGACTTTTACACGCAAGTTTATAGTTTGACTCACTTTTACATGAATGTATCTAAACAGAAATCACTTTACATTCAACTCAATTTTAGTTAGAATCAATTTTACAGAATCAATTCACTCAAAATCAATTCTTATCACCCCAAGACAAAACATACACCAAGTATTTTAGGTTTCCAATGAATTTTTAAGTAAAAATCCTATAATCTGCCTGTTACAAACACATTTAAGTCAGGTTCAATGGTAGATGAATTATTCATAAATCATAATTAAGCGTTGAAAAGTCATGCAATTTCTTTGATTAATATTCATTGTAATGGAGTCTTATTATGAATGTTATTAATACAGTAGGTGTTGTTGGGATCGCTCTCATTTTGTGCTCTATTATTGCAGTTCAGTTTTATACCAGAGGTGTTTGTGTAATGCGATCGGTTAGTTGATGAATGAGAAGAGGAATCCGAAGCGTCAAAAACCACTTCCTTTCAAAATGCCTGTGACAGATTTCAATGATGTGCAAAATCTCGATGATGGCATTGTTTTCCCGGTTGAAGAGATTGCGCAATATCCATTGCCGGGATATGTATCACCAACTTCAATAAGTTTTAGTCCAGATGATAGTTTGATTTCTTATTTGTTTAGTCCTGATAATACATTAAACAGAAAGATTTTCACTTTTGATCTGAAGACCAATAAACAAGAATTGTTATTTAGCCCGCCTGACGGCGGACTTGATGAGAGTAATATTTCTCCGGAAGAAAAGTTAAGGAGGGAGAGGTTGAGGGAACGTGGTTTAGGAGTGACGCGGTATGAGTGGGTGAAGACGAACTCAAAAAGGAAAGCAGTCCTGGTGCCGTTACCTGCTGGGGTTAGTTCTTTTCTATCGTGCAAAATAGTTATAGCATTGCTTTTTAGTTGTTTCTTGTGAATTAATTAAAATACTGTCTTCTGTTTTTATTCGGAACAGAAGAAGTGATAATAGCTTCTAAAGAAAATAAGTTGCACATTTGTAATTAAAGTTGGTAGGAAAACTATCGAAGCATATGAAGACACATATCTACATATTACTCCATTAATCTCACCATGACCTCCCCAATTTGTTATTCCTTTTCAATAGATATAGATATTTATACACATATTGTAGCATGTTAATTTCGTTTATATAAATTATGTTTCCTCGTAGATACCAAGTGTTAACGATGGTTCAATTCTTACTGTTTTCTTTCTGAATTTTATTGTATTTTCTTTAGAAAAAAAATGAATTTGACACAAATCGAACTCTGGACCTCATTAAAAAGAGGAGGGACTAACCACTTACTGCTACACCAGCTGGCAATTGATTTCATTTTTGTGAAATATGTATAATTTGCTAGCAATTTCTTTTTTAACATTGAGGTTCTTGTACCTGATTTATTTATTTATTTATTTTTGGAATGAAAGAGGGCCTAAGCCCAACCTGATTTATAAATGCCATGGCAGCTAGAGTAGTTTTTATCCCATCAGTGCCACTGGTAGTGACTAGGCTTGTGCCACTGTGATACTACTGTAAGAGTCTTATTTATAGCAATGTATACTGAACTGTATATATTTTGTTGTGTTTTGTGTTGTTGTGCATAATGCTTGCCTTTTTGTATTTTGCATTCATTATTAAATCTTATACTCAAGTTTGTTATGGTTATTGTTCTGTCCCACAAACAGATTTATGTCCATGATATTTCCCATTCGAAAACAGAGCTCAAGCTTCCTAGTATACCAGCTTCGCCCATTATTGACCCTCATCTGTCTCCAGATGGATCTATGCTTGCTTATGTAAGAGACTGTGAGTTGCATGTTATGAATCTCTTATTTGATGAATCAAAGCAGTTGACCCATGGTGCGAAGGAAAATGGCTTTGTAAGTCCTGTAGTTGGTTAGTTGTTAATATATTTGAGTTACTAAATGCATGTGTTATATGAAAAATAGTTAATGAATTTTATATAGCCCCTGACAACCAAATGTAGCCTTTGTAGCTAAAGTGTATTTTTTAACAACAATCAAAAAGTTAGATGGTCTGTTTGATGTGTCGTGGATCTTGAAATATCCCGATGTATACTACTTTATATCAGCTGCACATTTCTATCTTAACTCCATCAAAAGTTTTTGGTTAAGCATCGTCCTGCTAAATTTCATTAAGTTTGGTTCTTCCGTCCTTGTTGATTAAATTCTAGGGTCAATCTTTAGTAGTATTCTATGTTTTTTTTCTTTCTTATTTCTGAAACAAAGCTCAATTGTGTTAATTCATTTGGAGCTTTAAATAATCAATTATGCATGGTTATCCAATGACAGTTTTTCTATGTTTTACTTTTAGATAGTCTCGTTTCTTGAAATTTGACATTGTATTTGTGCATTGCAGACTCACGGGCTTGCTGAATATATAGCACAGGTGATACTTCTTTCAAAATTATATATTCTCTACGTATATTTTAACCTATGTTGGGTGCATTGTCTCACATGTGTGTATAAAGTAGTCCTTCCTTCTACTTTTGATTGGGCAAGTTGCATAATATTTCATTCTATAATGATAATATTATTTACTCTATGATTGCTGGTTTTGTGAATATTTTACCTAGGTTTTGTAGTACCAAGGAGTGTTGTCAAGGTCATGAGCTTAATCATAAGATCACATGATTTTGCGATCTTTCCTCCTCTGTCCGAGTTGGATCCCATACAAAATTGGATTCTGGTAAGATTGGAGTGAGATTGTGTTAGTTCGTAGAGAACATGAGATCATTTGATCTCTTGTGATCCGAAATATAACAGTTTTTGTCTTGTGATGGTCTCAGCTCTGTCACATTGCTAGGGTGTGACAGACTCCTCCATTCTGCTCTCTCTCGCGTTTTCTATCCCCCCCTCTCAGTGATGGCATATCCTGATTCTGAAAGGGTCTTTTTTCTTTCTTTCTAATAATTTGTTTTATCGATTTGTTTATGATTGATTTGTACTGGGTGACATCCACATTGTTTTGTATCAATTTCTTTCTAATGATATTCTTTCTAATTCTTCTATAACTGTGAATCTGATGTTAGGAACACCGTACTAGTATTGAATTAAAGAATGATAAGAGTTTTTTTTTATTGGTTAAAGAATGATTGAGTTAAAATTTCCTATATTTCCTAGCAATTATAAATTAATTAAAACAAAATCTTTTTTCAATAAATTTAAATAATTTAAAATCAAATAATTTAAATAATTTAACTTTCTTCTTTACTTAAAAAATAAAATGTTTTCTTTAATGAAAAATAGTTAATTTAGTTTATGCAATCAATTGCTCGTTTATATAAAAAGAAAAGTTGCTCGTTTATTTGACTTAATGTGAAAATATATTTCTATCGTTAATTATTGATAATGTACCTTATGAGATTCATAATTTAGTCATGGAATTGCAGCTTTAAGCTTACTTTGATGATGCCATTTACAGGTTTTATTTCATATTATGTATGCATACTTGAACACACACACACACTCATATTTATATATATTCATTCTGGTAGTATCTTACGGTCCTCATTACTTTCCTATATTAACAATCTTGCATTTCTTGCACCCCTGTGAATGGTTTGTATCTTTAACATGCAATTTTCTGATTTCAGGAGGAGATGGATAGGAAAACTGGATACTGGTGGTCACTGGACAGTAAATATATTGCTTTTACTGAAGTTGATTATTCTGAAATACCGCTTTTCCGAATTATGCACCAAGGTAGAAGCTCAGTTGGCACAGATGCACAGGAAGACCATCCTTATCCTTTTGCAGGAGCTTCAAATGCTAAAATACGCCTAGGGGTTGTTTCGGTAGCTGGAGGCTCCACCACTTGGATGGATCTTGTCTGTGGGGGTGTGAAAGAACTAGACAACGAGGATGAATATTTGGCAAGAGTTAATTGGATGCATGGAAACATTCTCACTGCTCAGATCATAAATAGGCACCAGACTAAGATAAAGATCGTTAAGTTTGATATTAGAACAGGACAAAGGAGAGATATATTGGTAGAAGAGAACAAAACATGGATCAACATACATGACTGTTTCACACCTTTTGATAAAGGAGTTACCAAGTTTTCAGGTGGATTTATCTGGGCTAGTGAGAAATCAGGATTTAGACATCTCTATCTTCATGATGCAAATGGGACTTGTTTAGGACCCATCACTGAAGGTGAATGGATGGTTGAGCAAATCGCCGGTGTGAATGAGGCAACAGGTCTAGTATATTTCACTGGGACCTTAGATAGTCCTCTTGAATCCAACTTATACTGTGCTAAACTTTTCGTCGATGGAACTCAACCACTTCAAGCCCCTACCAGACTAACACATAGCAAGGGAAAGCACATTGTTGTCCTTGATCATCACATGCGAACATTTGTTGATATACACGACTCCCTTAGTTGTCCACCTAGGGTATTACTATGCTCGTTAGAGGATGGAAGCATAATCATGCCTTTGTATGAGCAGCAAATACCAATTCCAAAATCCAAAAAGCTTCAGCTTGAGCCTCCAGAGATTGTTGAAATACAGTCCGACGATGGTACTACCTTGTATGGAGCTCTTTACAAGCCTGATGCTTCAAGATTTGGACCTCCACCTTACAAAACCATGATTAATGTTTATGGTGGTCCAAGTGTACAGCTTGTTTCTAACTCTTGGCTTAATACAGTAGACCTGAGAGCGCAATACTTGAGAAATAAAGGCATCTTAGTTTGGAAGGTCAGTTCCCTGATTTTTACATGATCATGATCCCTCCCTCTCTGTCTTGCTTGCTTTTAAATTTTTATGCATCTTGCTTCTTGTTGTTCATTCACATTATAAAACACATACATATGTTGGCATGGTTACAAGACATTGAATTTGTGCAACCTTTAAACCTTGGTTTACTTAGACGTGGTTAAATGGGATACTAAACTACTAAAGTATTTGCTCAAAGTCGGAGAGATTGATGTAAATATCATTAAGACGGGCAAAATCCATATTTATACATGGAAAATGTTCAGGCCTAACAGTGACAAAATTTGTTTGAACATGTTCACCCCCGCATTTGATATTTCCATTTGTATACTCAATGATTGTTGAACTGCTCTAATGCCTTAAATTCATAGGTTCTTGTCCCATCTTTTACGTTATGTTATGTTCTACTTTTGAAGGAGGCAAAATTTATTCTTAGGGTGTAAAATTGTTTTTGACATGTTAGATGTTCTCAAGTAGAATTGATTCTAAGTTGAAGTTAGAATTTGAATCTTTTGTTTCTGCTATTGATTAGCTGCCTAATTTTTTTTGTCCAATTCACTTTTACATGCATGTATCCAAACATAAATCACTTTAAATTAAACTCATTTTTAGCAAGAACCTATTTTATTGAATCAATTCATTTAAAATCATTTCTTCAAATCAAACAGTGATAATGTCATGCAGCACACGAAATCTATCAACCACGTCTTCATTATCAGTTTTCTAGTACATTTTCAGTTATCATTCCATGTTAATTAGTACTTTCCTTGTTGACAGTTAGACAACAGAGGAACTTCTAGACGGGGGTTGAAGTTTGAAGGCTATTTAAAGCACAAACTTGGTCAAATTGACGCTGATGATCAGTTTACTGGAGCAGAGTGGCTTGTCAAAAATGGGCTTGCAGAATTCGGTCACATTGGGTTGTACGGTTGGAGCTATGGCGGGTATCTGTCTGCCATGGCCCTTTCAAGATATCCAGATTTCTTCAAGTGTGCTATAGCTGGTGCACCCGCTACATCGTGGGATGGATACGACACATTCTACACAGAGAAATACATGGGATTGCCATCTGAAAATAAATCAGGGTATGCAAGAGCTTCTGTCATGAACCATGTGCACAAGATGAGGGGAAGGTTGTTGATTGTGCATGGAATGATTGATGAGAATGTACATTTTCGGCACACTGCAAGGCTTATCAATGCACTTGTGGCGGCTGGAAAAACGTATGAGCTGATAATTTTCCCGGATGAGCGCCACATGCCTCGGCGATATAGCGATCGAGTTTATATGGAAGAGAGGATGTGGGAATTCATTGATAGGAATCTGTGACATAATAATTTTCATGCATCTTTCTTTTCTCTGTTCAATCGAATGATCAGTGTAGTTTAAGTTCTTTTACACAACATGTACAATTATTTCTAATTGTCTCATAACTGGTTAGCTACTTTACTCAAGACAACTGGCCATTTGGGGCTTTTCATTTCATTATACAGGAAAAATGAAAAACTTCCGATTATCAGATCACAATAAGCCTTAAAAATTTACTCTTCACATGGAATTGTTTTAGCGCTTTAATGCTTCCTCTCCCATTGCTTTTAGCTCGTGGTAAAGTGTGTTGCTAGAACTTTTATTTTATTGCTGGCTTCTCTTCCATTAAAGATTGGTCAAGAGTTCCTATGAAACGAAGGTAGTATAACTAGGATTGGGATTCAAATACTTTTAAATATCAATGTTTCTTATGATTTTTAAGGCGGAAAAGTCACATTGACTTTATATCTATCTCTCTCTTATATCATTTTCTCTCATCTTTCTCATTATTTCTTTTTCATCTTTCTTTCTCATAAAATACACAAAATTACATTAAAGTAATTTTCCCGCTCTTATAAACTCTTTCCGTATAAGTGATCACATCCATATTTTCGCATTTAGCTTGGATTTCAGTAGTACTTCAAGTCTTTACATGATTCTCTTGTACTCCTTCCGTTTCAAAATACATGTCCAATTTTTGCAATGTGCACTATTCATTTGACTTACTTTGACCATATTTTTTAACTAATGTATAAATACAAATATTAGCATGTAAGATGTTTGATTTGTCTCGACAAATATTTTCAAAATATTAAATTTTTATAATTTTTTACTTTAGATAATTAAAGATATTAACGATCAAAATTGTGCATTGGCATATGTGAAATGGTTGACTTGGACATGTATTTTGAAACGGAGGGAGTATGAATGAAGGGAAATGACTTCTATCAAGGAGGAATAAAATATTGAATATCTCACCTTTTCAAAAATAACTAATATGAACGAAGTAACGAACCTTTACAAAACTAGTATTTAGAGTGGTCAAAATGGGAAATTTAGAGCGAGCACTTGTACACCCATATCATACGGTATATAAAATTATCCTAAGATAATGACAAATTAACAACCCCAAAGACCTTTTCTTTATCTTTTCCTATTCCCTCATCCCCTTTAAAATACTATAAGTAATATTAAGTGCTCCACTTGCATAAGTTCATCTTTAGAAAGTATTAAACATTTCCTTATAATGTGTTTATAATAAATATTGGCTAAAAATCAATTTTTTATGATCAAAATTTCCTTTTTTCGGTAACTTATTAGATACATTGATGTTGACAAACTTATTCCAAATTTAGTTTGATTTGGTAACAAGAGACAAGTTTTAATAACATGAATCTTATACATCGAACGGATTACAAAAATATTAGGGATCCAAAGCCAAGCGGTGATCCAAGATCATATGCATTTCACCTTCACTGTTGATTGAGGTTTCCTATGACTATGAGACATATTTGTAGACAAGCATTCTGAATGTTGCGTATAGCTTTACTACCTAATCTTTTTGGGAAACAAGCATTCTATTTGTTGCGTATTGCTTTATAAGCTCGGAGCACCTTGGCTTTTTAACAGGAACTCTTGTCATGCTTAACATGAACAATGCACGTATTAATCTATAGTTAAAATATTGTGTACTAAATAGTTAGAAACAATCATGTTAAAAAAGTTCATAACTTTTTTTTAGTCAAAAAGTTTATATTAGCTCTTGTAGGGTACATTTCACTTTATATAAAGTAAGTCATATTTTTTTTTTAAAGATTTTGTTTTAATTATTTTTAAAAGATAAACTAAGTAAATCTTAATTGTGATAAATATACCACCAGTTGATATTTAAATCTATGATTCGTAATTTATTAGATATTATTAAGCATATAATTTAAGTTCTGATATTCTTACACAATTTGTTCGCAATCTTCACACCTTGGGCGATACTAGAGATTATTGATTAGCATAACACATTTCATATGTCATATTCAATCAAATGTGAAATAATATATTTCTTACTGGCAAATCGCAAATGTTAGTAAGTTTATGATTGTTAGTATTCAGGATGGAAGATGAAACCTCCTACTAAAAACTTCTTCAAAGTCCCTTAATTCACTGACGTTGAAGACATGAAGTGGAATCATTTCTATCTTTTTACAATGTTTAATATATATTAATTTTCCTCAAAAAAAAAAAATTAATTGTTTTGGTAGAATACACACACAAAATCAATTTCGGTCAAAAATTATTAATATAAATCACTTTCACGTTAATACATCCAAATAAAAATTATAAGATTGATTCAATTAAATTTAATTTTCACCGTACAACCAAGCACAAATCAAATATAAAAATCACATTTGAGTGAATAGCCGCCATGTACTCCTGTGAAAAACAAACATAAGAGATAATCGCCGTACTCTTTTCTTTCTAAACCTAGAACCGCCGCACTCTTTTCTTCCTCACACAAATTCAAAATCCGCCGCCGTCATCATGTAGATCAAATGGATGGTAGTGTGACGAGGGTCTCTGTCCTCCGCACCACCGTACCTTTCCGACGTACGGTTGCTATATGTCATCGTAAAAGTTGTTTGTGTTTTTGGTGTTTTTTATTTGTTTCGTTTGGCTGAGACGTTGGTGAGTTTTGTGGTGTGTCGTTGGATGATTGTCGATGGTTGTTTGGTTTTTGTGGGTCTCAGACTATTTGATTTGTTTTCTCTCTTGGTTGTGGTGGAGGTTATGTTTGCTCGTAACATAGGTGGTGATGGATCGGTCACGATAGTGGTGATGGATCATATCTAGGTTAGCTTATGAACTGTTATGGTTTCGATGGATCTTTGGTTGCGTTAGTTTGTGGTGCTTCATGGTGGTTTTCTTGGTGGTGCTGATTTTGGGTCTTTTGTGGCGGGACTCGTGGTGGTTTTTGGTGGTGTTGCTTGTGGTGGTTTTGGGTGGTGCTGCACGTGGTGGCTGGTGTTGCTTTTAGGTGAGGGTTAATGGTGATTTTTTTGGTGGTCAATGGTAGTTTTGGTGACGGTGGTGGTAATGGTGTTGATTTTTGTGGTGGTGTTTGTGGTGGTTTTTGGTGATGGTACAAGGATTTTTGGTTGGCTTTTGCGGTTGTTTGTGAGGTGTGTTTTGGGTGAAGGTGCTTGGGAGAGCTAATGGTGGTGTTTGGGGTTTTATTCTCGGCTGTTTTTCAAAGGTTGTTGGTTGTGGTGTAGGTTTTTAAGTTGGTGTTCAGGGGTTGTGTGCGAGCGGCAAAATATGGGTGGTGGAAGTTGTTTTTGTGGCAGTTGCGACGATGCTTGAGGATTTTGTTTATGTTGTTTCGATGATCATGGTGTTAGCTTTGTTTTGGTATTTCTATTTATTGATTTCAGAGATTACTCTTTGTTAGGAGGCGTTTCCTACAGGTTTTTTGGATTTTTCTTTGATTCACAGATGTATGTGTTTTCCATTGGGAACTTTCCATCTATCTTTTGTATGTTGTTACTGTAAGACTCCTAGCCTAGCACTCCTTGTGCTGGTTATGATTCATTGCGATTTTAATAAATTCCATTTTAGTTTTTTTTAAAAAAAAAAACAAATCAAATATAAACTAAGCATGATTTAATTTTGAATTTTAAAAATTGTAATTAAGATAGAAATAACGATACTATAAAATATTTCATAAAAACATGATAGAACCATATCCAAATTTCAAATTTATTTTTCGTGAGACCGGCGATAGTTTTTACTTGAGAAAAGTGGATAGTTTGCACCTCAATGTCCGTTTGAACCATAGTTTTTATAAAAATGTAAAAAAGAGTACTTCATTCGTTCTCAATTGTAAACAAAACATATTTTTTTAGACTTATTAAATAACTCATGTATTTAGTTTGTAATATAGTCCAAACACATCTATAATATAAAAAGTTAAATGCTACTTATATTTAAGATTGAAGGAGTATATTAGAGTACTCACCTATGAAACTCGGATACTCCAAAACGAAGACGGATACGTATCGGATACCGATACTCCGCAGATACTCTCGGTTACATACCCACGGAGTATCCGAATTAATTATTTTAATTTAAAGTATATATTTTATCGTATACTTATAAGATACTCAACAGATACACACATATACTTATAAGATACTTCAAATTTATTTTTCGTGAGACCGGCGATAGTTTTTACTTGAGAAAAGTGGATAGTTTGCACCTCAATGTCCGTTTGAACCATAGTTTTTATCAAAATGTAAAAAAGAGTACTTCTTTGGTTCTCAATTGTAAACAAAACATATTTTTTTAGACTTATTAAATAACTCATGTATTTAGTTTGTAATATAGTCCAAACACATCTATAATATAAAAAGTTAAATGCTACTTATATTTAAGATTGAAGG
>Ga0228711_1008367_pt1 | contig 14540 bp, 10 predicted proteins | sample MedpolnodulmetaG_2_FD_177996 | JGI IMG/M metagenome (GOLD analysis project Ga0228711, IMG submission 177996) | Root nodule microbial communities from Medicago polymorpha collected in Santa Monica, California, United States - brown nodules | ecosystem: Host-associated > Plants > Roots > Nodule...
TGAAAAATACCTTTTGAATCTAGGTTAGAATAATCTTCTATCAATACTTTTGTTCTAGACATGGAACTTAGGTTGGTAATCACTTTGAATATTGAAACTTAAAGCTTTTGTATCATTGTATAGTGAGAGACATCAACGATACAACGATACAATCGACTATTGGACCGTTTAATCGTGCGAGACATCGACAATTAAATGACCCAATAGAAATCACGATATCATTTGGACACGAATGATGTTGTTGAGCAATATGTGATAATATCGAGTGATAATTAGAATCCGCAACCCAAATCCGAGGATACGTACGAGTAGGTTGATGAAGTTTAATCCCAGCATACTTATTTCCCTGTTAACTCTCATCCAATTTATAAATTCTTAGTTTGATAGTGTATAAAACAACAAAATACCCGACAACCCTAGCTCAGAACGATATTGATTGTTGAACGGCTTAGAATATCGCACTAGTCCCTGTGGAGACGATAACTTAAATACTTATTTTTGTTGCTACAACTTGACGCTCGATTAAGGAACCCTAATCCTAACAAGTTTTACGCCCTATCAATCTCAAGTCTTAATTTTATAACGTAGATATTAGGTTGTAAACAAACAAACAAATTACCCTTTCAATTTAAAATGGTAATTGATGTCGAATCATCTATGATATCGCACTAGTCCCTGAGGAGACGATATATAAATACTTACTTTTGATATACGTAAATATGCTACATCAGCTTCCATCTTCCGTTTGGGGAGATAACAGTGACACTTGATGATGTGTCCTGGTTGCTGCATCTCCCCTTTGATGGTATGCTTTTGTCACACGAAACTATGACAAGGGGACGCCGTGGAGATGATGATGAGGTATTTGGGGTCTTCTCCGGGAGATTCTCTTGAGGAGGTGAATGACACCAGAGGTGCACATGCACAGTTTAGCTACATGAGGAGGATTTTCAAGGAGCTTCTTTTGCAGCAGTTGGAGGCTGATAATGATGGTGATATGGAGGAGGTTCAGAAGTTGCGGGACCAGGCTCTCCGCATATATTTGATGTACTAGGTGAGCATCGTGCTCTTCACTGAATAGAGCGCCACCTATGTGAATGTTGTTTATCAGAGGTACTTCAGAGACCTGGAGATTGTTGTTGGTTTTTCAAGGGGAGCTGCTGCACTATCACACTTGTATAGGGAGCTTAGCCATGCTGTCAATTCGAACACCAAGCATCTGTCAGGATACTTGACTTTGTTGCACGTATAAATAAATAATTACGTTTTCTTTTTCATCTGTAAGTGTTGATTGTTTGTATATTTATGCGTGGTTGTCTTTGTTGCAGGCTTGGGTGTATCAACATTTCAGAGGTATAGGCAACAAGGATGTGTGGGGTGGATATCGGGATGATCAACATCCACACGCCATGCTTTTTGCACCATAGGTGGGTTTGTCTGCACCAGACTCATACATAGGACATCTAGATTAGCTGGATTTGGTGGGCGCTGTCATGGCCCCATATGATTAGCACCGTGTTGCATGCCCGTTTGAGCAGGCAGCCTTATGGTTTTATCTGCATGGTGTGGAGAGAGAAGAGGGATACATCTTATGGTTTTATCGCGTCTCTCATCCATGCATGATTCTTCCAGACCAGAATGTCCAGGTGCCGAGGCAACCAGAGCAGGAGGCCCTTGATGAGATTGCTGTTGAGGAGGATGGAGTCAGGAGTACTTGGAGCAGTTCGGAACGTTGACCTGTATCAGAGACCGTGTGTATGGTGTGATGTCCAGTGATGTGGTGTCGTAAGGGTCTGAGGAATGGCATCACTTGGAGGAATTCTTAAGAGAGGTTTATGGTGGGAAGGTTTATCGTCGTAGGCGTAAGGTTGAGGGTGGCAGGGTGACAGATGTGGCAGAGCTCAGAGGGGAGGCAGGGGTGTAGTCATTGGATGATTATAATTTTTATTTATGTTATGTTTGAATAATTTGGATAATTTTTAGTGATGTAACATTTGCATAATTTTATGGTTATGTTTGATTAATGTTATGTTCTTATGTTGTTTTGTTAATTGTTATGTTATGAATTAAATTTTCTGTTTGAACATATGGTCAAATGCATGGTATGTCCAAAATAGATGACTTCTGCCTCTGTGCTGATGCAGTTTGGATTATATAATCCGGACTGTTTTAACACAATCCGGAAACATACTTTTTCGCCCCCAATGTTGACTTTATCTTGGGTGATTGACACGTTTCAGATTATATAATTCGGAATGTGTAAAATTTGTCCGGATTATATAATCTAAATCCATCCAATGCACTTTGGCGTCAAGAGCCTTCAGGGTGCTTCAAGCTCCAAAATGCACAAAATTGCCAGATTATATAATCCAAAAGTAGTTCGGATTATGTAATTTGGATTAGGGTATTTTTGGAAAAAAAACAAGGCGCGCTAAAATCTAATAGGTGGGAAAAGTAATAGTCTTTGTTATTTGCTAGTTTTACCTGACATTTTACTTAGTTACTCCGTTATGAATAATCGCCGTAATTTTCTTTGCTTATCAAACTCAAATCGGTGAAGTTTCCCATTTTGAGTTTATGGAGTACTATTACAGTATAAATAACTAACTATCGTTAGTTGATAAGTAAACTAGAGTTAGTAGGTTGGTTAGTTAGTTACTTTAAGTTACTCTATAAATAAGCTACACCTTGTACTCTCCTTATCTTTTATCAATATATGTTCATTTTATATAAATCCCTATAAGTATCTTCGTGATGAATGGTCATATGCAAACCACGAGATCTAGTCCTCTAGTTGGCACTTGATCCATCGTTTTGAGGGACCTTTATCTTTCTAGATGTAGTTTTCGGCTGGCAGCTGAGTTGCAGTTTTTTTTCGTTTTGAGGGACCTCTCTATCAATAAAAACTTTGATTATAAAAAGAACGGCAAATGATAATATATATTCTAAAAATAAACTTCATCTTGAAAATGATGTATTTGATCACATTAAAACTATAAAACATTTGTTAGAATAACCCATAGAAAATAAATAGCTTATCTTTCTCAAATAACACGACCGAAAAAGTTGAATCAGAATCTACAACGAGTTAGCAATAGAAGGACAGAAAGTTAAAAAAGTGATTGAAATTAAAATGATTGCTTGATTACCTGTTGTTTTGGTTACGTCCAGAGAATCTCTCTTCCCCTTTCTGTCTCCAATTGCCAGCAGCTGCATGAAACAAACTAATAGCAGCAGAGAGAGACTATAACACTTCTCTAAGCCCAATCTAGGATGTAGAAAAAGCAACCCGTTAAATTTTGTGTACCCTCTTGGAATTTTTTTTGAAGTACACTCTTGTGACAAGTTAAAGCTAAACAACGTTTTTTACTAACGACTACACCGACAAATTTAAGGTCAAACAGTTTAATTAATTAATCCATCCCATTATTATAAACTTCACAGCTGGCTATTAATTTATTTTTTCTTGTTAGTTCATACTTACAGTAGATGGCCATTCATTTTCAAAATCATTTACGATCTCGAGTTATAATATATATTCATTCCCAAGTCTCGGTCTTTGTTTTTATTTTTTACTTTTTAATAATGCAACTCTAAGTCTGAAAAAAATAAAAAATAATGAAACTCTAAGTCTTTGTTATATTCCATGGAAAATGATTCTTTCATTGAAGCTTTGAGTAAAATGTGTATTCTCATTGATTTCAATCAACTAAGGCAATACCTTATATAGGTTCCAGTACAATAGACTTTGGTTTACTTAACAAGCAAGTAACCACTTTAACAAACTCCACAATAGCCTATCCTAAACTTAACCTTCAAACATAACAAGTTCAGTTTATCAAAGAAAAGCTAAAAAAAGATGAATCAAACAAAATAGAGTAGCTACTCTATACCAGACAGATCAATCAAGAACCCATTTGGGATTGGTCTAGTGATTAAATTGGGATCTTGGAGTTGGCTCCTCCAGAGGTCTTAGGTTCGATTCCCTCTGGTGCCAATTTCAGTGGGCTAAGTCCATACAGAGCTTGCTCTGGCTTTAAACGGGCCCCCCCGCAAGTGGGTGGTGGAATTGGTCCCCTCGGATTAGTCGATTCTTGGATCGGATACCGAGTTTTCAAAAAAAAAAAAAAGGACAGATCAATCAAGCCTACCTTGCTTCAAAGCTTACAAAAACTACCAAGTTTCAGAGTTTTAGTCATAATGTCTGCAAGTTCTTCTTGTGTACTACAATACTCCATATCCACAACTCCTTCTTTTGTTAAATCTCTCAAAAAGTGATATCTAACATCAATGTGTTTGCATCTGCAATGCGTCACTGAATTCTTAGACAACTTGATTGAAGAACTGTTTTCACAAAGTATCAGTATCCTTTTCTTCTGTTCTTGACCAAGTTGCTTAAAAAATTTCCTGATCCAAAACTCCCTGACAAGCACTAGAGGCTGCATCACAATATTCTGCTTCAGTGGTGGACAATGTGACTATGGCTTGCTTCTTAAAAGACCAGCAAATAGATCCGGAGCCATACACAAACACAAAACTAGAGGTACTCTTTCTGTCATCAAGATCACCAGCATATCCTGAGCATGTCCGACCTTGTAACTCAGCATCAACATCATTCAACTTCTTACACAAGATTCCAAGGTTCATAGTTCCCTTGAGATACCTCAAAATCCTTTTTGCAGCAGCTAAATGAATCTTAGTGGGCCTCTCCATATATCATGCAACTAGACAAACAGAAAAATGAAAGATCAGGCCTAGTAGCTAATAGGTATATTAGACATCCAATCATTTGTCTGAATTCAGTCACATTCACACTTCTTCCCTTTTCATCCTGGAAAAGTGTTTTACGAGGAACAATAGGTTTACAAACCCTATTACAGGTCTCCATTCCAAACCTTATCAGTATATCTTGAGCATATTTTTGCTGATAGATGAAAATTCCATTAGCATATTGCTTAATTTCAACTCCCAAAGAGTATCTCATTTTACCAAGATCAGACATAGAGCTTTTGATATTTTCATGCAAAGCTTCATCATTACCAATGTATATCAGATAATCAACATACAAGCTAACTATTAGAATTTTTCCTTCTTTGATTTGCTTGACAAACAAGGTATGTTCATGAGGACATTTATCAAGTAGTTCTTGAGTGAAGTAATCTTCAATCTTGTTGTACCATGCTCTAGGTGCCTGCCTTAAACCATACAAAGCTTTCTTCAGTTTATACACTTTATTCTTATCTTCTTTCTGATAACTGAGTGGCTGATCAACATAAACATCTTCCACCAATTCACCGTGTAAATATGCACTTTTTACATCAAGTTGATACACAACCCAACCTTTACAAGCTGAGATAGTTCTGATAGTATCCCACTTGGCTACATGTGCAAAAACTTATTTGTAATCCACACCATATTGCTGACTGTACCCCTTAGCCACCAATCTAGCTTTGTACTTTTCTATCTTCCAAGCTTCATTGTAGTTTTAAAAAATCCATTTCACACCAATCTTCTTACTCCCATTTAGTAAATCAGTTAAATCTCAAGTGTTATTCTTCTAAATGGCCTCAATCTCTTGATCCATAGCCTTTCTCGATACTTCAAGCTTTCCAGCTTCTTCATAAGTAGCTGGATCATTTTCAGTGCTATACACATCTAGATTGTGCAATTCACTGTCTTCTATTTCTTCAAGGTTTGTCACATAGTCTTTGATCCATACTGGTGGTTTCCTTGCTTTTGGGGTTACCTCTTGATAATTACTTTTACTTCCTTCTGAAGTATCTTCCTGGTGAACATCATTAATTTCATCATTGTTTCCTTGTTTTCCATCTAGAACTTCAATCTCATAGTTTGGATGTGTATGTCACAATTTTTTTTTTTTTTTTAAATTTAAACTCTGTTGAGGATTTAATCACAGTTTGAATCTTTATTCTAAACCAATTATAATCGAAAATTTAGATGACATAAAATGGGATCCATGTAGAGCACAGAATAGAGGCTATCGTAATGCAACCCAGCCACTCCAAAGCTTGTTGTTATTTGTATGAAATTATTAGAAAAGTCAACCACCGCCACCTATAAAGCACGTAGACTTCTCGGATTAGGCGTGTTCCGAACACGACACCGAGATTTATAATTACACTGAATTATATGATTTTTTCAAATTATTAATTGTGTTGGCATGTCAGTGTCCGGTATCAATGTCTGTATCCGTGCTTCATAGACCGTCACTCAAAACTGGGTGAGTTATGTATGTTGAATGGAGTAATTAAGAGCACTATTCTATATTTAGAAGAGATTTGATCAAGGTTCTGGAAATTAGGAAGAGATTTGAGATCTTATTTAGAAGATAAGAGAATCAGATGAGGGCAACATACGTGTGTGGTAATTATAACAACCTGAATGCCGTTAGATTAAAATTAAATGAACAGTGATGATTTGGAGTAACTTTAAAGAGTTACTCTTTGACTCAAAATATACATCTCGTATATATATATATATAGGCGGATGTTAATTTACACCCACTTAAAAATACTATGGTGTAAATTAACAACTACACCTACCTAAAATCATTAAGGTATAAGTTAGCTAGACACCTACACCACTAACTTTTATAAATTTTATCAAATTATCTACGCCCACTTTACTAATCTATACTCACTTTTATGTTTAAAACAATTGTATACATAAATTAACCATCCCAAGAACCGTTTCCCATTTCTAAGGTAATACCATAAGATTTAAGCTATGTTTTTTTTTGTTGTTGGTGAGCCATTAATTAACAATTTACCACTGCAAGTCTACACAACTACATGTATAGCAAAATTAAAACGTGAGTCACTACTGCTATGTTTTTTTTTTGTTGGAAGTAAATTACAATATTTCTTTTACGCTAAAATATGGTTTTAGTCCCTGCAAATATGTCTCGTTTTGGTTTTAGTTCCTGTAAAGTTTTTTTGTATGTTTTGGTCCCTGCAAAATATTTCGTTTTTGAAAATAGTCTCTGGTCCCATTTTTGTGATGATTTGCATACGTGGCACATGATGACTGAACCCATTTTATAGTTTTTGGTCCCTACAAAATATTTTGCTTTTTAAAGTGGGTGAACCCATTACTTACAATAGTACAAATTACTTGCAATTGGGTGTAACTTGCTAATTTACACCTTAATGTTTTTAAGTGGACGTAAATTAATAGCCACATATATATATATATATATATATATATATATATATATATATAAGGGGTAGGTAGTAAATATTTTATTACCTTGTCTGTGTTGTCAATGATTTATCAAATGCACCTAAGTCGTTGTTCTGTGAAAAAAATAATTCATTTGTAAGTCATTGTTTATATGAAAAATTATTCATGCACAAAACCACTCACATGGCTACAAGATTTGCAGTAGACGCCCTAATTTAATAATATGCTAATGCAAGTCTTGAACTACGTACTTCTTCAATTTCAAGATTTAGAATATTTAACTACTCTTTCCCATCTTAATTATAAAAGATTTTTGCAAAGCTTTTGGTCCTTCTATAAGAAAAAGTTACTCACAAAAAACACAATTACCTACTTAATATTCTCTGAAGTTGAAGGAGATAAGGAACTCATAGTTAAAGGATTACATTTTTTTGGGCATAATAGTTTGAAGCGCAAAAAGAATAACAGAGTTATTTGCCAACGATTCGACTAACTCAATTACCTACCGAAAGAAACCATTAATCAGTTACACCAAGATGTTTTACTACTGTAGCACCATCGTAGTGCTGCCGTATACTCACTCTGTTTACTCATTATAGAAAACTATAGTTTGCACCAACACAGATATACAGTCGTGATAGAGGCTTAAAGGTGAAGGAAATAGTTGAAATGGAGGAAGAAAATAGCAGGTACATGAGGTGGAAGCAAACTACTAAAGCACTGTTAGGTGCTGTACGTAAAGAAACATGTCAACCATATAGCATTCCTGTTGTTCCAGACGACCTTCGGAAATGGAATGAGAGTGCTTACATGCCAAAAGTAGTTTCCATCGGTCCCCGATACAAGGGGAGGAGAGAGCTGTTACAAACGGAAGAGATCAAATGGCGCTGTGTCTCGTCTCTTCTTAGTCGAACATTTGGGTTGGATGCTATGGAAAGGTGTATGGAAGCAGTTATGGAGTTAGATGCAGCTGTTCGTGCCAGCTACGTAGATGAAATCACACTCGACAGGTACGCCTTGGCCACAACTATGGTATTTGACGGGTGTTTTCTGTTAGAGCTTCTCATTTGTGAATCAAAGTTGGATGCAGAGATACCAATACCATTTAATTGTATTAGTCTGGGAATAGAAGTAAAGAAGATGGAGTATGTCATAACCGATCTGCTCCTACTGGAGAATCAAATACCAATTTTTATTCTCGAAACATTATTTGAAAAGCTTCTTGGTTCCTCTCACCAAATGCGTGAGCTCATACAAAATCTGGCTCTGCCACTCTTTGGCTTCGCTGGTAAATTGATGGATAGATCCACCTTTCATTTCCTTGATATTGCTTACGCCTACATTGAGATGGGATGGATAGATAAAAACACAGAGGAGGAGAATGATACCCATACCGTTACCGGAACCAAACTCAGTGTGCAAGAGCAACATCTGAATCGCTGTGCTATTAGACTCAAAGCTGCAGGTATTACCATCCAACCTCTACGGAACAATGTTGATCCCGGACTCATAAACTTCAAATTTACCACTAAGTTCAACAAAAGTAAAAGGAAACTACAAATCCCAACGCTAATTATCACACAGACAACAGAAGTATCATGGCGGAATTTCATTGCTTGGGAGCATCATAAGAAGAAATTGAAGACTAGTAGTTCTTCTTCTGTTGCGGACAAGCGTAGTATATGCACTTCATCTGCCTTTCTTTTCAGGGATTTGATATGCTGTACAGGTGATGTTCAACTGCTCAAAAACAGGGGAGTTATAGTAGATCATTCGGAGAAGAGCAATCGAGATTTGGTGTCTTTTTTCCATTCAATCGCAAGGGGTGTTGACCGTGGCATTATTGACCCCCAACATACCACCATGTTTCATGACTTGAACACGTTTCCCTCAGCATATTATGCCACTAAAATCTTCATATTAATCTGCCATTTTTTTTTGCAAAATTTTAGATTGGTGCTACAATGTTCACAAATTTTTAAAGCGCGGTTACAACTTTGCTGCTACCATAGTGACTTTTCTCACTTTTGTCCAGACTTGCTACGCAATCGTCGCCTATCACTTTGCAAAGTAAGCCGCAGATAAAATTTTAATTTGATATGCATATGCATGTGAGTTTGGATACTGTTAGATGACAAATTTATATTGATCCAAAAGATAACAGAGCCAAACACCGGTGTTATGATGAAATAAAGAAGCAAGGAAAGGTCCAAATTACAACATGAAGCTATTTAACATCCACACACATTCAACAAAAGGAAAAAGACGTGTCGAAAAAACATACATTTGGCTGAGTCAGTTGTCGAAGGACGTACCTTTGTAATGTAGTGTGTGTAGGATATGTAATAAGGGCTACTCGATTCAAAGAATTCACATCTAACTGTAAGGGCAGTCGATTATCTATGTTTTAAGTAAGCCACTTACTTTTTACGTCTAATTTCCATTTAGATGTTTATTGTTCCTGCTACTTTAATTTCAAACCTTGTTACTCTATTTTTTCTCATTGCAATTTATCATTCATATCATTTTTATCTTCTTCATTTTAAACAGTGTATTTTCGCATTGTCACATGTCATCAAACCTTTAATTCATGTATCCTTATCAAAAACGCATTTGAAGGACTATTTGGCATAATTCATGGATAACTTTACAGTTATAGTGAAATGTCACATATCAGATGACTCGGGAAAATGATTTGAAAGATCATCTCAGGTTGGGTTCACACCTTGATGATGATAATGCAAGATCAAAATCAATGGAGGGTGTCGATGGAGTGCAGCGACGGCGTGCCATCCTACAATGACCACACTAAGGTCACTTCTTGTATTCTGCAAAATTAGAACATGTAGCTCCTCGAGAAAACTTACATTCGACAGCAGAGTCAGATGTGGATGAATGTGCCTTTGTAATGCAACAACAAAAGAAAAACAACGATGACATATTTTTCTACTTCAATCAACATTTGACTGTTATCAGGACACACTCAAGACTTTTGACAAGTCTGTACCATTCACGGAACAGCTAACATTTAGAGAATAGTATTCAAATTACCATTCCATGCACTCACTTTTTTCACAAATTCACGCAGTCATTAAAGAAGTCATATCTCTCACATAATTATCATTGACTATAGGTCGAAACCCGTGAGTTGCACGGGTTCCGTTATAATACATATTGCTATATAAAGCAAACGAAACTATCGCGAATGCATAGCGAACTAGAAACTACCAAAACAAAACTTGGAATTAAGCAGAATTCATGGTAAGGCATTGCAAAAAGTGGAATTCAATAAAAAGAGGATGGGTGGAATACAGGGTCGGGATGATTCGTGAGAGTGCAATTCGCTTTAACTAGCAAGTTCCTTTTCATAATATTTTAGCTGATAAACTATGCTTTATGTGAGTATGCAATATAAAGTACAAAAAGAATGGACATAACAAAACAATAAGTGTAGAAATTACGTAGAGGTGTATAACTACAAAATATAAGAGAGGTAGTGAGCTTGAGTATTGTAATTTTTACAATTCCATAAGTCTTTTTAAAGACGTTTGGGTAAAGTAATAAAATTAGCTTATCACAATACCATAAGTTGCTTATGTCATATTTTAATAAGCCTTAATTTTGTGCTTATCAAATTGCTTACACGGAGCTTATGCAAATCATGTACTCAATTCGATTCTCTCGTTCCACTTTTTCCCAATTTTTTTTTTATTATATTTTTCTTTTGCGGTGGTGAATAGATAGAGAGTATCTAATATATTATATATATGTATCTTTAGTTATCTTTATTTATAATGTAATACACGTAACAAGTTATTTATTTTATTTTATTTTTAAAAGCAACAATAATTGGCCTTTGTTCTCATACATTTTTATATTTTTTAAGGATTCTCGTTAACACATTTGTTTTATCTTTATGCAAATTTAATATAGTAATAAAGCTGGAAAAAAAACAATATAGTTATAATATATAATATTTGTTTTAATATATATTATTAACGTAATTGGCCCTATATATATGTATGTATATATATTTTAAATTAAACATATTTTAACATTTCATAATTGTTAAAAAAAAAACATTTCATAATTGTTTTTGTAATGACACATCCAAACACTTCAATTTATATAAGTACTTTTTAGTGTACATGTCCAAACATAAAAAACTTATTGAGTATAAGTACTTATGATGTAAACTCTGGTACTATAAGGTCTAATGCTATAAGCACCAGTATAAGCTATTTAACCAAACGGGGCTTATAATTAGTACACATAAGCAGGGGTGATTATCACAAATTTGAAAAGGGTAATCTAAAAAAAAACCGACAAGAAGGGAAGTTTGTTAATTGATTTCATTTTTGACAGTTTTATTAATTCATTTCGATGAAATTGAAGGGAAGCATCACAACTATTCATTTCCTACAAAGATATATGTAAAAACAAAAACGAAATAAGCTTTATTAATATAACAACATATCTTAAATTGGCGGATACTATCATGAAGGGTTATATGCTTGTAAATGGCGACGTCAACTATTTGTTACGGAGGAGGAGATTTTGGGGAGTGCAATTGGCTTTTATCGAACTTTTTTTATAGATTGGTGCGGAAGACAAGTGGAGTTGAAACTCACGTTCGACAAAGGCTACATAATTAGTGGTTTTTTTTTTGTGGTGTCAGAGGTTTGAATCCCGACCTTGCATATATTATGCATTGTCCTTGCTGTTGAAAGATAATATAAAAGAGATAGAAACACATTTGCTCAATGAAGAAGAAGTAGAAACAAGCAAAGCTTCAATAACTTGCAATGCCAGTTAATAGTTTACATAGTTGTTAGAACTCATAACTAACTTGATGAATTGTCATAAAGTTAGTTACTATCTAGTGTAGATTAGCACATGGTAGCTTATGCTATAGCTTTACTTGTAAACTCTATATAAGGATGTTGTAGATTCCATTACAAGCTAATGAAATAATCATTCCCTTTTCACATTTTGCTCTCTTTTCTTTTTCTCTTTCTCATCAGTTTCATCTTCTCAATATGGTATCATTGAGCCTTACGATCTGAACATGTTTCTTCCGCAAGCTTTTCAAACTCTTCATCAATGGCACCACACAACAAAGATGTTGGTTCCTCTTCTCCTTTTGATGATCCTACCGATCATTCCAGTCCCTACTTTGTTCATCCAAGTGATGGTCCTTCTTCCGTCATTGTTTCTCCAGTTCTTGATGGATCCAATTATCATTCTTGGGCTCGTACAATGCGCAGAGCTTTGGGTGGGAAAATGAAATTTGAGTTTGTTGATGGATCAATTTCTCCGATTGTTGATGAATTCGATCCTCATTTTCGTGCTTGGAATCGGTGTAACATGCTTGTTCACTCTTGGATTGTGAATTCGGTTTCTCCTTCAGTTGCTCAATCTATAGTTTTCATGGAAAATGCATGTGATGTTTGGGTGGATTTGAAGGAACGATTCGCACAAGGTGATTTGGTAAGAATCTCTGAATTGATGTAAGAGATTTACTCTCTACAACAAGATTCCAAATCCGTTACAACTTTTTACTCTAAATTGAAGATTCTTTGGGAAGAATTGGAGATTTACATGCCTATACCAAACTGCACTTGTAGGGTTCGTTGTTCATTTGAGTTCATGAGAAATGCAAGACGTAATCATACTCTGCTTTATGCCATTCATTTTCTTACTGGTTTGAATAAAGGTTTTGGCATGGTGAAATCACAAAGTTTGCTAATGGATCCTCTTCCCTCCATGAACAAAATGTTTTCTATGGTTTTACAATATGAAAGACAACATACTGTTTCTCCTACTATTGATGATTCAGCTTTAATCAACGTTGTTGATTCCAAAAAGTTTAAAGGTAACAATTTTTCTGGTAAACCACCTTTTCAAGGATCAAATTCTATGGGTAATACACGTGTTTGCAACTTTTGTGGAAGGAGCAATCACACTGTTGAAACATGTTGGAAGAAGCATGGAATTCCACCACATCTTCAGAAAAATTATAACTTTGGATATGCCAATCATGCTGCATCAGAAGGAGATAATCATGTTGCAAAATCCTCAACATTTGTTGACAACAAGGGAAGTGCTCCAACTATCACACATGAGTAGTATGAAAGGCTAATGACTCTTCTTCAGGGTTCAACTCTTAATCAAAGCTCAGGAACTGTGCATGCTTCTAATCAGGTTACTTCTATGCCTGTTAGTCATTCACCATCAGATAGGCAAGGTACAAGTATCATTAATTCTTTAACAAATTACAATTTTACTCAAAGTTCTTGGATCATAGATTCAGGAGCCTATCATATTTGTTGCAATCTAAAGTGGTTTCATTCTTACAATGAAATTGCTCCCATGTCCATAAAATTACCTACAGGTCATGTTAGCATGGCTATATATTCAGGAACTGTCAAATTTTCTCCAATTCTCATTCTCTATGATGTTCTTTTTGTCCTTGATTTTAATTACAATTTACTTTCTGTGTCAAAAATGAATAGTTCATTGAATAGTATTGTCAGTTTTAATGGTTTTCAATGTTTGATTCAGGACAAGAAAACCATGAGGATGACTGGTTCTGGTGATAAGAGAGAAGACTTGTACTACTTGAATCTTGAAAATAAGTTGGCTTGTTCTGCAAGCAAGACCATTCACTCCAATATTCCTTTACCTGATAGTGCCCTTTGGCATTTTAGACTTGGTCACCTTTCTTTTTCTAGAATGAATTTGTTGAAATCTAGTTTTCCTTTTGTTCATGTTGATTCTAAGGCTACTTGTGATGTATGCCATTTTGCTAAGCATAGAAAACTCTCTTTCCCTAACAGTTGTAATAAGGCTTCAAAACCTTTTGATCTAATACACTTTGACATTTGGGGTCCTATTTCTGTTCCTTCTATTCATAAACATGTTTATTTCTTAACTGCAGTTGATGATTATAGCAGATATACTTGGTTAACTCTAATGAAAACAAAGAGTGAAACCAGACAACATGTCATTGATTTCATAACTCTCATTGAAAATCACTTTAACTGCAATGTGAAAACTGTCAGAAGTGACAATGCCCCTGAATTTAACATTCCTCATTTTTTATGCATCAAAAGGCATCTTACATCAAACTAGTTGTGTTGAAACACCTCAACAAAATGCAAGAGTTTAGAGAAAACATCACCACATTTTGAATATCACTAGAGCTTTATGTTGGAACAAAGGGTGTTTCACAAAATCACCTATTGAGTTTTGATAATAACAAGGTATTAAAAATTATCAATTGGATATGCTAAACATTTGTTCAAGTGTACAGGATCATAATCAAAGTACTATTC
>Ga0228711_1008368_pt1 | contig 14538 bp, 11 predicted proteins | sample MedpolnodulmetaG_2_FD_177996 | JGI IMG/M metagenome (GOLD analysis project Ga0228711, IMG submission 177996) | Root nodule microbial communities from Medicago polymorpha collected in Santa Monica, California, United States - brown nodules | ecosystem: Host-associated > Plants > Roots > Nodule...
TAAAATCATATTTTTAGTTAACTAGTTTTTGTGAACAAAGAGGAGAGAATATAACATCATACAGTCTGTACTCTGGAACTATCAAGCATTGAACCAAAAGTACATATCAGCTCAATCATGCCAACAATCCTTTAAAATGCTAAATAGAATAAATGGTCAACTGAGTAACACTACAGTATGAAAAATACACTTATAAACTCATCTTACAATGCATGCAATATAATGCTTCTGATAAAGATTGTGAGGGAATAGGAGGGGCACTTGGTTATCTTGGAATTGGTTGGTTAGGAGAGACTAGGCTCTCAAATTTGTAGGGAACTCTTATTTATCTTCATCCTTCTCTCCATAAATTCTAGAGTATTGCATTCTCTGTTATAATTGATTTCCAAGAGTTATACCTCTCAGAAAAGAAGTATATTCAGTGTATTAATTGTTTATTCAACCAGTTCTATCATACTACTGTCAAGAAAAATGTATCCGATATTGCCATTGTGTACTTCAGATTAAGCCACTTGATCAAATCAATGTCTATTACATAGAAAATGCCACATAATATTGATGCGTTTATTTAGTTAATACAAATAGAGGCAGAACATTTGAACCAACCTTTCGTAACTTTCCTTCACCCACAAACTTCCTTCGAGGGGCTTGAATAGGAGCTTGAATAGTAGAGTTAACTGTCGACTTAGGAGAATTGTCAGAATTAAGTGTGCTCAGATTTGGGCCATTTGGCATTACATTCCTACACAAAGGGGGTGGAGCAACAGATGACAACTGCAAAAGAGGACAGTATAACATGTCATTTGTAATGGAAAAAAAAAATTGAACATCAAATACACTACTTGACCAAGGAACCTGCATTCTCATTTAAGGAAAAATAAGACGCATTTACACGTATTTGAGTCCTACTGATCATATCAAATTTTTGGAAACTATAACTTGGCATAGTTTAGCTTTCCAAAATTGTTGTAGAAAACATCAATAGGCCTATAAAAACTAGACAGTTACCTGTGTGGCCATTGGAGACGGGGTATTATAAAATGACATGTTAGATGAACCACTACTGATAAGTTGACTAGCAGCTCCTCCAATTATAGATGATCCGTGAGGGTTTGCAGCAATATCCTTAAGACCTTGCATGAGTCTTAGTTGCCTTGGACTCATGTCTTCGGAGACACCGTGTTTGGTCGCAACTACATTACAATCTTCAGCTGACAAATTTGGAGAGGTTGAGCAATTTAGATATTGCTTTTGTATGCAAAAAGAAGCTGCTTCACCAAAAACTGTAGTAGCTTCTTCAGCATCACCTAAATTAACAGGAAACAGTAGTCATAATAATGATGATGACAACAACATAACACATGAAAGTAAAAAATATTATCTAGATAACTAGATTTCTTTTAAAAAATTAGACAAGCAATTAAAAACAAGTATACTTTCAAACTACTTTCGTGGCAAACTTTTGCTTAGCATTATCAACGCAAAATTACAACTGCCGTTCTTTAAGTCCAACCTTTTTCTCGGATTGGTCCTTTAAGTTTTTATGTTCCTGAATTGACCCTTTATGTTACATTACACATTTAATGCTAGCGTTTTTAACAAGTTTCATCGAAATAAAGCATGTGTGACATTTTAATATCGAGAAAACTTACATAGACATGTCATATATGTGTATATCCTTTATCCTGTCACTTATTTAAATCTAAATTCTCAAATCTAAAAACTTAAAAACCAAAGTATCTCATTGTTCGCAAAAATGTCTTCATTCAGCAGGAATCGTTAAAATTTACAAACCTAAAACAATGAATCATTTATCTCTAGATTGAGGTGTGATGAATGGACACCCGAATGTTGTTAATCTCTAATTGTGTAACAATCACAAAATATAACGTGAAGGACTACAATGCAACAAAAAGATAACATAAAGGCTAACATTGCAAACCAAATGTATCATAAAGGACCAACTCGGGAAAAATAAAACTTAAAGATCAATCCGAAATAAAGGTTTAACTTAAAGGACAGCATGTGTAATTTTGCCTATTATCAATTTCAATATTAGTGGAACAGTAGGCACTTCAGTGGTTCTGTTTTTTTCTTTTTTTTCATCTACTGCCAGTTATGGACAAACCACAATAAACTCATGACTGACACTTAAACCACAATAAAATAGGTTAATCAGGTATGAAGAATGAGATTTGGGAATCAAGTGAGTTAATCTCACAGACCTAATATACACAACTCCTCGTATGCAGCCCACATTAGAGGATCCTTTAATAGTGCCTGCTTAAAATGATCTATGGCCCTTTTCTTTCTGTCAGTGTACCTGGAAAGGCAGAATAGTAATAAAGAGAAGGTAGAAGGGTGAAATCATATGAAAATGGAGGTAACGTATAAAGAAAAATATTTGAAGATGATTTAAAGAAAATCAGTTCCAAGAATACAAAAGAACAAATCTTCACATTATATAAAGCACAATACTGAATACTGTATTTGTATACATGTATGACGTGATTTAGCCAAATTATATCTCTAAATTAACAAAGTAAATTCAAAGGGATTTTAAGCAGGACAATGGGAAGGCTGAAACCTGTAAACCTGTCCCAATAGATAATGACCAGGTGCACCATTTGGAACCTACATAGTAAAAAAAATCAACAAAATCAAGTCATCACCTTCTCCCACAAAATGCACCAAAAAATTATAACAAAAAACAACTAAACACATTGGCATGTGATGGGACCGGAAAGTCCACTAACTCACCTACTTGGAAGGTAAAGATACACTCCATAAGAGCATCCACAATGGTAGTTCCCTAACTAGGACTCCTTAAATGGACCCCACGTGACACATCACTTATTTATAATTTTTTAATAAAAGTACATATTAAGGACTCAATGACTCCAATGGCAATACACTAATAAAGACTCCAATGAAAAGTACTTAAATAGGTCCCACTATCTTTACATCATTAAACAAAAATAATTTACATATTACTCCTATTTACAAGTGGGACCAAGTTGTACACATTTTATTACTCCTTTATGTAAGTGGGACCAAGTAGTACACATTTTATTACTTTTTTAAACGTGGGACCTGTTAGTTACCCAGGAGAGAGAGGGTCCTTATATAGTTGCCCATTCCTTAACGGGGACTCATTTTTTCTTCCTCCAATGGAGGGTCCTTAATGGGGAGTGGTCCTTGTTAAGTAAGGACCCTCCATTGGAGATGCTCTAAGAGGGCATATGATGTAGAACTGTGTCATATGGTAGTTATGTATTTAATTAAGCGGGGTAGTTATGTAGCTCATGTGTATTTAATTTGGCAGTCGACTCATGTAGGACAGTTATGTATTTAATTATGTGGGAAAGTTATGCAGCTCGTGTGTATATAATTATGTAGGAGAATTATCTGCCAATTATGTATCTAATTATATGTGACAATTAGTAGAAGTTAGTAAATAAACGTGATGTATCCCATATATATGATGTAAACTATGGGGTTAGGAGACAGTTATGGTGTGCATTTGGTAAGTTTGAACATACTTTGTTCTCTGCAGGAGCTTCGCAACTCTGCAACAGCATCCTTGCTGTAGTTTGAGTAAAAAAGTGTTTAATTGTGCTAAACACAAACTAAACACCAATTTCAGTTGGTGTTCTATCAGCAGTTCTGATGTCATGTGATAAATAGCAAAACTGAACTAGAAAATAAAACATTAAAAGAAAGATAAAAAAAAATCAAAATTGTTTGGGAAACAAAATATTGTCACCTACATATTTCTTTATAAATTTAAATTAATAATAGGGTCAAAAATCATCAATTTGGAGTACATTCTAAATTGAGCTATAAGTTTATACCTCTGCACCCGGCTCATTAGCAGGGCACAATGCTGCTTCAGCTTCGCCAAGAAGATTCATATGAAAACATGATATTGCAAACAAGTAGCGGGATTGAGGCATTTTTGTTCCTTCAAGCAATAAAGAAGAAAAATTATGAAAAATAATAAGTACTTAAAAGACAATAGCAACCAAAGGAAAGAAATCATTCTTTTAAAAGCTAATTAAAGAAGCAGAAAAGAAATAGTTATATTGAAAGGAAAAAAAATATAAAAAAAAAGGAACCAATGTTGTCTCGAGGCAGCATGACATTGACAGGGCAATTTTGTGGCAAATGCTATTCAGAGGCCATTGTGTGGTTGCTTTCACATGGTCAGAGGCAGACATGTAAACAGTGGCAGAAATAGCACCAAAATCAATTTTGTGAGAGTGGGTGAGGGGCATGCAGGATTGATCTATTTTAAAGTTTAAACAGTAAACCCTAAGAACCCAATAGGCACTGAGCTTACTGGTGCATATCTCTTCTCTCTTTTAATTCAAATCCAGTGAACATAGTTCTATCAATCATATCCTGTCTCTGGCTAACTGCATTTTTCTTCAATACCTTTTTGTTCTGCCTTTCCCTATTTTTTTGAGTCTCTCAATTCCTCCCTCCTGTTTTTGTTCTGTATATCTCTCCATACTCCTCTATCTCTTTCTCTCAGTTCCTCTCTTTTGTAAATCTTTTGTTTTTCTTTCTTTTTAAAATATAATGGTAATAGTGTGTAGTTTTTTTAGTATACTTGTATTGTGTGTCTATTTGAGTGAATGTGTACGAAATTTTTATCAGGTGTCATGCTTCTGCCCATGTTGCCATCTGCAACATTAATATGAAATTTTTTTACTTCCCGTATAAGGGTTGAATACTTTAAAATTGCTAAAATATCAGGTCCATATATATGTCCAATAACAATATGTACACTACACCAAAATACATTTCAGGGAGTATCAGCTAATTTTTATTTATTTTTCAAAAAAAAATTGTCGAGTGATATGTTAGAGATACAGCTCCAATATGTTAGGGATTGGACCCCTCGGATTAGTCGATGATCCTTGGGCCAGATACCGAAATTTCAAAAAGTAATCACTAATTTAACTCCAGAAATGATAGAGAAATAAACTTACCCTTTAAAATATGGTATGCAGAATAAGCTTGATTATTCTGCAAGTAACAGGCAGCTAATAATTGCAAATTTGTCTGCACAAAACAAAACCAAACACTAACTTAGACTGTGCAAAAGAAATGTCCTTCACCAAGTATTAAAGACTTTATATATAGCTAAATAAAGGGGAAAAACAAATTCCACAAACTACAACTAACTAATAATTGAAAAACAATACAAGGATACAAAATTATTTGTTAAGCACATTGAAATACATGTTCCTCAGAAACAACGAAAAAGAAGGAAACCTATGAATTTAAAAAGAGTAGGTCAACATGTATAATAAATTTTGTTTTGAAAATATAAATTATTAAAACTTTTACAACATTAAATACACAAGTTCCAAGAAAAAACTTCTATCTTTAGCTTTTGAACTTATGCCTTAAGGGCACAAGTTAGCATTTCCCTAATAATATTAATAATTATTATAATTATAATTAAAAATCACAATTAATATTACACATTTTTGAAAGTGCAGCTCACACTTGATATGCTCCCAAATTCTCTATACTACTGCAATCATATATTCAAGTGTTCACTGCAGTCAACAATTCAGAATGACCCGCATTCAAACGGCAGTGAATCAGATTAAAACAAGAACTTTGAGCGTATGTCATCTGATCTTAATACAATTCAACTGTTCCAAATTGCTGACAGCAGCAAATCTGTGAGTATAAGACAACAAGGATCATGATTCCACATGATACGGACATTTTCCAATTCTGATTTTCAATTTAAATGTTTAATTCACATTTATCGCTAACAAATCCAACATATTAATGTTGGTTTACGTTAAGTCCTCAGGCAACAATATTCTTTTCAAAAAAGTAGCACAAAACACCGTCCAATCCTTAACCTAAAATATCTACAATAAAACAGATTCATGTACTGCCAAACAACCACTTAAAATCATACCAAAACTTTTAGAAACAGGTATAACAAGTACCAAGAAGCAGCAAATAGCCTTCAAACACAAAGAAACCCCTTTAAGTTTTACTCCACGAGAAACTTCAAATACCAAAAGAGGGGGAAAATCATCATATACCGTTTTCATCATCATAACTTTACATCTATGACTATGAAGCACTAAACATGACACATCATCGATTAGAAGTGCCGGTGCCACCACATAGCTTTACATCAATGTTGGCGATCGCATATGGTGAAAAAATAGTAGTTTGTTCAAATTCCGTGACACTAAAGCGTTGTAGTGCTGATATACAACCAATATTTGACAACATTTTATACTAAATAACGTATCTAGGAACTATAGCGATTTGTCCAAATTCTGCTATGCTAAAACGCTATTCAACAACACTTCTCCTCATACAAACATACGCTATTTATAAGCTATCTTTAAGTAAAGAAGTGTTGTTGAATAATGTAACAGCACCACTACAACCACTATTTGACAGCGTTATATACTAAATAACATAGTAGTGAATTAAAACAATTTGTTCAAATTCTGCTACGCCATAACACTAATTTAACAACACAACTTTACACACAAACATACATAAACCTAAAGCAAAATTCAAATCCCAAATTAGCCAAAATATGACCCCAAAAAATCAAAAACAAAACTGATTCCAAATCAATTCAAAGCTACCAACGCAACACTCGATCGTAGAAACTTCCACAAATCAATTAAACCAAACAGTTTCTCATAACCTATCTCAACAAACACAGACGTGGACACTACACTTACACTGACACGTCGACAATGGTGCTAATTTAAGAAAAAGTCATAATTAAATGTAATGAAATGTAATCACATATGTCAATGTCAGACACGCCTTCAATCAAAAGTGTCAGTACTTCAAAGACTAAAACAAAACTGAATCCAAATCAATCCAAAGCTACAAAAACTTCTTCTAGAAACTTCCACAAATCAATTAAACCTAACACCTTCTCATAACCTAACACAAAATCACCGAATCTCGATTCACAGTAACATAACAAACTATCACACTAAAAATCAAAATAAAAAATAAAATTAAATAATCGAAGTTAATTAAGCTAGTAAAGTTACGCAATCGAACTCGTTTTTCGATTAGGTTTTGGAAATGAACAAAAAAAATATGAAAAAATAGAGAAAAAAAAGTAGTGAAGTGAAGAGTGAAGAAGAAGAACCTCGGAAGGGAACTGAGCGCAGAGAAGTTGAGAGATGAAGATAGCGTTGGAGTGCATGAAATGGTGAAGATTATTCTGAACGCAGTTTATGAGAATCGATTCCATGGTGATTTGATTTTTGTTTTTTTTCGCGTTTTCGAATTTTGAGAGAGAAATGAGAGGAAGAGGGAGAAGAAAGTTAAGAACTGAACTTGAAAATGAAATGTTGGGTTTTTTTTGGGTTTTGGGTTTTTTTTTCTGGGTTTAAATTAGGGTGGCACGTGACCTGACTATGTTTTTGAAATTCGGTCACGTGACTTTGGGGTTATGAAAATTGAAATGGGTGCTAGTTGGTGGTGTCATTGTCAATTTAAGATAATTGTCTTTCTCCCACCTGGTTTTCTCATCCTCGTCAAAATAGTCGAACGTGAGTTAACTCACGCACGCAGATATATTTTCAGTGTAAGTTAACTTATGTAGATGTATTTTTCAACATACGTTAACTCACGTATAGCATAAATAAGCAAAAATATATGGGAGAAGAGCAATTCTCTCAATTTAAATCTTATTCTTATGGATTATAAGAAATTGATCTTTGATATTTAATAATTTTGAGTTCGATTTTTTAAATTAGTTAAAGAAAATGATTTTTAAGAGAAGCTTCTCAAAACAATTTCTCATTTGAAATAGATTTTAGATTTTTTTTCATATTCTCATTTTTATGAGAATAATTAAAAAAAATTGATTTTTTTTAGAGGATGAAAAAAATATGAATACTTTATTTCATAAGTATTTACATGTAATTTAACTTTTTCCTGTTATTCGGTGGGTTCTCACAAAGAAAGTTTACATCCCAATCTCTATTTTAGTTATCTCACAGAGATAGTTGTTTTAATTTAATCTCTCGATGAAGAAATAAACTCACTATTATGTAAAACTCATTTATCAAACCAAAAATCGATGTGTCTACCATTATCGATTTTCTTCACCACATCACGCTGAAAATCGTTCCAAAACACTGAAAGAGCTTTCCATATCAAGGAGTAATAAGGTTGTGCATTGCAAGATTAGATGAGATCTTTATTTCTCTCATCTTTGCTAAAAGAACACCGTCCCACAGATCATCTAAATTGTGAATAAGGTTCCACAACATCTTTATGAGAAAAGTATCGTTAGTAGCATCCTGGGGCTTCTTAATTCCTACACCACCAAAAATAAAAGAGTCGTAACAAACCAGCTCTTAATTTGCATCTTCTAACATAAGTGTTCATTATGTTGCGCAGGTTTAAATCAAGTTTTATTTAATGAAAAGAGACTCCTAGCACGTCAAAATAAATGAGTAAAACTCCAAAACATCATCAATAGCAGCTATTGTAACACATTCTTTGATACACATTATTTTGTTGCATTCTTTATTATTGATCTCTCACTTAAGAAACTAGACCTTTATTATTGATCGAAATTCATGTAAGTCTCACTGAAGAAACTAGACCAAAATGATTTTGTCAAACTCATCCATATTTTTACATAGTACGCCATAAAAAGATTGTTGATGAGATTTCTCTCTCTTGGTATTAGAATGAGGCCCAACTCAAGATGTCACTTGAGAAATATTTGCTAGTGAAGCTTTCAACTTGTCCTCTGAGAAGGAAAGATCAACCATATTACCTTGCAAATACTTCTCATAAGCTGGTAGGTCAAAATGGCCATGTCCACACATTGCTGTCAAAATAACCTTAGCTTCTCCAGTCTCTCTACAATGAAGAGCTTCTCTAATGGTTGCAGCTATAGCATGAGTTGGTTCAGGAGCTGGTATCAACCCTTCAGACCTTGCAAATTGTATAGCACCTATAATCGAAATACACAATTTTATGTTATATCATTCTATCCAAACTTGCATATCTTTCTACTTTCAAATCATAGCAAAATCTTACTCCTTTTTCTGCAAAAACGACAGTTAAAAAGGAATGCGGAATTACCGTGAAAGCATTCGGTTTGTGGAATTGAAATTGCTTCCATTAAACCTAACTCATAAACATGTGAGATCAATGGTGCCATGCCATGATAGCGCAACCCCCCTACAAGTAAACAAAAATGTCAGTACAAAAGATATGCTAACAAATAAGACACGAAAACACTAGTTGGTCCAAGTGGCGAGGAGTTTACTTTCCCTTAAAGAACATCTCATACTCGAGTTTTGTGAATGAAAAAATAAGCACTCGATGAGCTTTTCTCCCGTATATAGGTCCCTGTGGCTCTATTGAGAGTCTATCTAGTATAGACACTTTAGATTGAAGAAGTGTCTGATGTGTAACATGTGTCAGTGTCAAACACCGACATGATACCTTCACATACATTCAATCACTTCTATTTTCTCAAATTATTATCAATATATATGTGTGTGTATTGGTATCGTATCCGATGTTCGAATCTGTATTGATGCTTCATAGTTGAGAGGTCTAAACAAAATAAATAAATATGAAACAAACTATATTAGCATATAAAATTGGTTACCAGCATGAATTGGATCAGGAACAAAGTCATGGCCAAGTGTATGCATTTTCATCAAAGGAGTCAACCCTGCTGTATCACCATAATCATAAGTATATCTCCCTTTTGTTAATGAAGGACATGCTGTAGGTTCAACTGCTCTAATCACAGGATTCATTTTGTTATTAAGCTTCTCTCTAATGAAAGGAAAACTAAGTCCTGCGAAATTGGAACCACCGCCAGTACATCCGATGATAACATCAGGAGTTTCGCCAATAGCTTCCATTTGTTTAATGCACTCTTCTCCAATAACACTTTGGTGAAGTAAAACATGATTTAATACACTTCCTAAACAGTACTTAGTATCAGGATTTTTAGCAGCCATTTCCACAGCTTCTGATATAGCTATGCCTAAACTCCCTGGACTTGTCGGATCATTTTGAAGAATTCTTTGGCCTGCCTCAGTAAGCATAGATGGTGATGGATGTACATTTGCTCCCCATGTTTGCATCATCAATCTTCGATACGGTTTTGAATCGTAAGAAGCGCGTACTTGCCACACCTGAACAAATTAACAAACTAACTAAACATTACAGTTTCGTGGATTTTGTAACTTAACCAGAATAAAATCACGTATGATTGATTCCACTTTCGGAGGAGGCAATATTGATTCTAGAGGTTTATAACAGATTTCGACATGTTTGGATGTTCTTAGTAGAATTGATTCTAACTTGAAGCTAGAATAAGAGGCTTTTGTATCTACACTTGATTTTCAGACTAAAATATATCGTTACACCAACTTTTACATGTATATATCCAAACATAAATTACTTTACATTAAACTCATTTTTAAGAAGAATCAACTTTACGCAATCAATTCATTCAAAATCACTTTTTGTCACTGCATAACCAAACACACAACCAAGAACTTTATAGTAAACAAGAAACTCCCATTGATGACTTCTTTCAGAATATATATTTACTCGGATGGTAGTTATGAATATCGATGCATCAGGCATTATAACTTCTTAGTTTAGACACATAGTTAAATGTAACAGTACTAGCAAGAAGTTAGTAAAACATTGAAGATAAAATCTTCATGAATTTAATACCAATAGTTTCATACCTCACATCCAAGGCCAAATATGCTACAAGCAAAGGCTAATGCGCTTCCCCACTGTCCAGCACCAGTTTCTGTCACAACATTCTTGACACCTTCTTGTAAATTATACCATGCTTGTGGAACAGCAGAGTTAGGTTTGTGTGACCCTGCTGGACTTACACCTTCATATTTGTAGTAAATTCTAGCAGGTGTATCAAGAAGTTTTTCCAACCTCTTGGCTCTAAAATCATAAGAAACACATGTATAAGATTCCTCTAGCTAGAATTCAAAAAGATGAAAAGGAAAAGGGTTATATATATATATATATATGCAGGGTTTTAAAATAGTATTAAACTTGCATGCAGTGATGCAAGTACTTTTTTTTACCGTTCCTCTCTCAAAGTAGTTTTTTATGACTTTTCACTGTAATATATATGCCTTTTCAGAGTATTATCCATTCTAAAAAGATTTGTGACTAGGACTGTTTCAATACCAAAAACACGAACCTAACCTAAAAGAATCTAATTGCGACTGATAGTTCACGAACGTTCAGATCGTGAGCTACCTGTCACAGTTCGGTTCTTTTCGGAGTGGTTAATGGTTCAGTTCAATTTTTAGTTTTTCTTAAACATACCAAATATTCGATATAGTTCGGTTTTTTTCAACAGTCCAAGTTATCACTCGATAATAGTAATTTGGTACAGTTCAGTTTGAAAAAGTACAGTTTGGTTTTCTGTAAATGTAGTTCCGGTTCGGAACAACATAACCAATGCACTGAACTTTCATACAACTTCTGTTCATAACGATCGGTTCAGTTTTATCGCGTTATTGTAACTGTTCAATATCCAGTTCGGTTTTCCTTTTTGAACGGAACGATAAACAGCCCTATCTACTATCGCAATTGAGGTTACATCAGGCATCAACCATATTTGACTGTGATTCTCCGCAATATCAAACATCACGACACGACCACAATTTAAAACCTTAGACATATTGTAGATATCAATCAAACCTGATGAGAGGAGTTGGGCGCCAAAGCTTGTAAACATCACGAACTTCATCCGGTATATCTATGAATCTATCAGTTGTCACTTCTTGTCTGATCAATTCATCAGGAAAAAGAGGTGACAAGTCTTCTGGCTTGATTGGTTCAAAAGTCTTGGGATGCAATGGTGGAGGTGGTTTAATTGGAAGATCAGCTACTAGATTGTACCATTGATGAGGAACTTCAATTGATTTACTATTAGTATCCAATGTTGCCCTCACTTTGCAGCCATTTGAATACCTTAGATGCATTGGCTTTGTACTCAAGGTAAACCTTTGAGTCCATTGCTTTTCAACTGAAAAACAAAACAAAAAATGTAACACTGATAATCATTCTAGTTCTAGTCCTTATAGTACTTGAATGTATTGAAATACAAAATTATCCCTAAATGTGTCTTCTTTTGATTTTTTTTATGTTACCCTTCATTTCCTTAGAAAAGGGGGTTTGCTAATTCGAAGTTCAGCAGTGAAGTAAATATAGTCTGACCGAGAATTGTTTCACACTGGAAAATGTGTCTTTTGTTATGGACGAAAGACTTTGTCTAATGCGCGCAAGCAAAATAGTATTGCACCACGCACAAGTTTATTTTTCCACCATTGGATCGCTAAATCTCATCATATTTTATTTCATTTAATTCAACAGTGAGACTTATTGATCCAATGGTAGAAACAATTACATATGTCCCTTGTTCACCATAGACTCGGTTTGGACCAAATTGACTAAAAGGAGACGCATTTCAAACCTAACTAACTAACAAGAGACATGTTTTAGGACAAATTGAGTGACAAAAGACGCATTCAAGTATATTTTTGTAATTTTGATACATTCAGAGACAATTTTAACATCAACTTGCACCCTTGATGACCAAAATGAGTGTTTACTCATTAACCAATTCAGCTACTCTTAACTTGCCATGATTAACTTTCAAATTTCCATTTTTGTTCATTGTGTCTTGGATAAGTTATTATTACTTTTTCTTTTATTTAAATTTTGATATTTAGCTAAATCTGAGTTAAATAACAAAAAAATTCAATTATAAAATTAAAAATATTAACCTGAGGTGTTTAAAATATCTACATTATAAAACCATATAAACATTATTAAAAACCTTAAGCTATATTGTATTGTGTCTACTCAAAATTTGTCAAATTCAACAAACTTATGTGAATTTAATTACAGCATATTTGCATTTTATTGAGAGTTTTAAACAACTTGAAGAGGAAATCAATTAAGATTAGATCTACCTAAGTTAAATTAAATTAATTAAAAAAAAATGTGTATACTTAAGAAAAACAAGGAAGGAATAAAAAAAGGGTGATAGTGTACCTTGAGAGTTGAAGTAAGGTGATGAAGTAGGAAGTGAGTTAACAAATGAAATACTACTGACAGCTTTCATTTCGTTCTGTGTGTTTGGATCTTCAAACCATGAAATGTATGGACATCAAAGTTAATAGTCAGAAGAGTTGTTGAAATGTAGAGTTAAGAAATTGCACTAAATTTAAGACTTTGAGTCTTTGACTATTACTACTACTCATGTGACAGACACTAAAGACAAAATTGTTGTATGGATTTGTAGACTTTGGAAGTTATTGAGTCAGCAGTCCAACCCAGTTTTGTTTCTTTTTTGTATTTTTTTAGGGTATGTTTGGATTGATGGTAAAGAAGTCTTGATTGAACGATGAAGTTGTTGTCATGTGAGCTTGTTCAAATTATAAAAATAGCTTTTTGTGTAAAAAATAAAATAAGACTATGTACAATATGTTGTTGTGTGCAAGTGTGAGTTATATGTCCCACATCGGATAAAAGAGTAAAGGTTGAACACTTTATAAGTAAGAAGACCCATAAACCCATTGCCTTAAGTATTTGGGTAAGAGTGTGGTGTTTCTCTTGCTTGTGTGGTTGTTCTAGTCTCGATGTGAATGGTCCCCCAGGCGCTTCCCCCAGTGAACCATCCAGTAACCCATAAACTAATTGCCTTAAGGTTTTAGGTAATAGTGTGGTGTCTCTCTTGCTTGTAGTTTGTGTAGCCTCGATGTGGGTAAACTCATTGCCTTAAGGTTTTAGGTAAGAGTGTGGCGTCTCTCTTGCTTGTGGTTTGTGTAGCCTCGATGTGGGCGGTCCCCATGGCTACCCCTAGTGACTCAACTCTGGTATCAGAGCTCCGTTCGACGAAGAGTACAACTGAGGCCAGCCGGTCCGTTGCGGAGAAACCAGCAACGGCGATACAAGCAAGTAAGAGCTTCCCCTTGAAGGGGGCATGATGAATTGATGGACTCACACTTGAGGGGGAGTGTTGTTGTGTGCAAGTGTGACTTATATGTCCCACATCAGATAAAAGAGTAAAGGTTGAACACCTTATAAGTAAGAAGACCCATAAACTCATTGCCTTAACGTTTTGGGTAAAAGTGTGGTGTCTCTCTTGCTTGTCTGATTGTTCTAGCCTCGATGTGGACTGTCAATGTGGACTGTCAGTAGACTACTTGGAGAAAAAAAAAAGTTTGAATATTTGAAGAGATATCCACGTTTACTTAAGTGGAGAAAACTTATTATCTTTAAAAAAAAATTATTAAAAAGTAAAGTAAATGCTAGGTTATATCATTTCACTCCAGTTTATTCTCTATCTTACAGCACCGATCCAAATATATTGGGACAAACAAATATTTGGTCTTGGACGTGTGAGACGTTCTATATTTCTTAAATGTAACGAAATTACTTGCATGTTTTCACATGTCTTTTTCATTAGTAATTTTCTGG
>Ga0228711_1008369_pt1 | contig 14537 bp, 3 predicted proteins | sample MedpolnodulmetaG_2_FD_177996 | JGI IMG/M metagenome (GOLD analysis project Ga0228711, IMG submission 177996) | Root nodule microbial communities from Medicago polymorpha collected in Santa Monica, California, United States - brown nodules | ecosystem: Host-associated > Plants > Roots > Nodule...
ACGACAACATCAACAACAATGGCAACATCAATATTACAATCTCATAGATATTCATCATTTAATTGCAACATCATATAATCATCATGTTAATTCAACATATGCATTCATATAGTAATTCATCAACATACATACATACCTTCATGTAATATTTCATCAATGTGTACATTCATATATCAATTCATAAATCATGTTATTTCTTGACAACTAACCATCTAAAGAACTGACAATATCACCTAAAGCTTTCAGGTATGCACCAAAGGCTAATTCAAAACAGAAATGTATGAATACGACACAAGAACGAGCAAACACTGCTCTCTGTTACACAATTGTTCGCCGTGGCGAGTGGAAGGCGAGCAAACACTGCTCTCTGTTACACCTAGTTCGCCGTGGCGAGCAGACTACTCGTCGTGGCGAGTTATGACAAGTTTCTGTCGGGAAGTGCGATTTTTCACCCCAAAAACCCAATTTTCATCCAACTCAATCCCAAAATTGATAGGAAACTCAACCTATGATCATTCTACAACCTGAACATCATTTATCTATGAATTCTACGGACTTTCTACTCTCTTAACATCCAATTCTACAAGTTCTACCATCAAATCCGATTCTTAACCCTAATTCTCAAATTCATATGAACAACAACAAAACTACATGCTACATTCAATTTCAGAATTATACCACCAAAGATTAGAGAATATTAGTCCCACCCTTACCTTAGATTGGTGATTGCAAGACTCTACATGTTCTCTCTTCTCTTGGTTCTCCTCTTCTCCTCTTTCTCCCAAAGACTTCTGCAAAACCTAATTTGTGTCTGTCTCTTATTTTTCCTTATATACTCAACATATTTTCTAATTAACTCCACCTATATCTAATTAATTCCAAACCAGCCCCTCCAAGTCTATTTATTCTAATTTCCAACATATTCTACTAAATAATAATATAAAGCCACTTAATAAAATAATAATACACAACAACACATCACTTATCAACGTCAATCAACATAAATCAACATAAAAGACTCCAAATTCAACCAGAAATAATTAGATAATAAATAGGGCGTTACACTAGGGATGACACTGTTTGAGAAAAGACACGATGATTACAAGTTGTTCATTTGGAGAACTTGGCACTCGACGACAGGAGAAGGGTAAAAAGAGTTTGTCAGTTCTTCATTGTACAACTTGCCACTCGGCGACATAATGAAAGATAAAGGGTGATTGTCAATCGTTCGTTTGTAGAACTTGCCACTTGGCTACAAAGATAAAAGGTGATGACGCACAAGTTGTTCATTAGAGAACCTGCCACTTGGCAACATATGATAAAAGATTATGCAACAAGTTGTTCATTGTAGAACCTGCCTCTTGGCGACATATGAGAGATAAAAGACGATGCAGAAGTTATTCACTGTAGAACTTGCCACTTGGCGACATATGAAAGATAAAAGACGGTGCAAAAGATGTTCATTGTGGAACTTTCCACTTGGTGACAAAGATAGAAGGTGATGCACAAGTTGTTCATTGTGGAATTTGCCACTTGGTGACAAAGATAGAAGATGATGCACAAGTTGTTCATTGTAGAACCTGCCACTTGGCGACAAAGATAAATGATGGTGCACAAGTTGTTCATTGTAGAACCTCCCACTTGGTGAAAAAGATAAATGATGGTGCAAAAGTTGTTCATTGTAGAACTTGCCACTTGGCACAAAAAGGGGGGAATGACATCACTTGATCAGACACACTAGGATGACACTATTTGAGACAAACATGATTACAAGTTTCTAATTTGTAGAGCTTGCTACTTGGAATATATGAGGGATAAAATACGATGCACAAGTTGTTCATTGTAGAACTTGCCACTTGGCGACATAAGATGAAAGATAAAAGACAATGCACAAGTTGTTCATTGTAGAACCTGCCACTTGGCGACATAAGAAGTATAAAAGGTGATTACAAGTTGTTCATTTGATGAACTGGCCACTTGACACAAAAGGGATGACATCTCTTGACTAGACAGACTGGGGATGACGCTGATGAAAAAGACTCAAGGATAAAAATTGAATTAAAGAGATACGATCAGACAGGACATTGGGTGACATTGATATTTGAGATATGCAATCATGTATGAATGATGCTTGTGCATATCTATGAATGTATGGAATATGAATGTTTAAATGCATGAATGCATGAATGTTCAACTTGCGTGATTGTATGACTGATAAAATTTGACAAAACAAGACTGGATGAGTGAGATGGTAAGTGGGCCGACGTCGTAGTGCAAACACTCAGTAATCTTCATTGGGGATGATGCCATTGGGGGCATATCATTGACGGAGTAAGATCCCGATATAAAATATTAGCTTGATGGTGAATAGACACTTCTTGGGGGAAAGCACGTTAATCAAAAATCTAGCAGAAGTCGCCATTTCTTAAAACCGGTGTTGAGTGCTCTTTCATTGGTACACTTCTGTGGTCATGCCTTTTTGTTTATTTCTTTTTTTTAATCTTTTTCTTTTTTTTTAATCCCTAATTTTTGCCTGGACCGCCCTTTCGGGTTTTTAATCCACCAGGACGCTCATTTTTGCCTAAGCCGCCCTTTCGGGTTTTTGACTTAGCGAGCCCTTTTATTATTATTTTTTAGCGTTTAACCACGTTTATCTTGCGAAGATTACCCGTTCTTGAGACGGATGTTGACGCAAGCCACACTCATTCATGATTTCAAAGAGAATATGTTCTGTTGTTTATGCTTTTCAAGAGACTCGAAAAAGATTTTGACAAAGTTTTGCTTCAAGTATTTACCGTTAAAAATAGAAGAAATTTTGCAAAATTGAATAAATAAGAATTTCAATTAAAAGGGCACAAGCTCAATTTTATTTAATAGAGTGGTGGCCTGCCAATGGCGTGGCTCCACAGATCTTACAAAGTTTGGAAAATGGTAATTATATGGGAAATGTACATTGAACACTATTTTCTTTGATGCATTATAAGTACGAGTTTATTTCTCCCTGGGCTAAAAAGATGAATGACAGTTTATTTCTCTCTATGGAGTTTATTTCTCCTGACAATTATTATGTGAGGCTGGGTTCTATCTCTAATCTGCTGCTGCGAAAGCCTCTGATGTGCTGGATGATGTCTCAACATATCCATCTGTGCATTATTTTTAAAGTTACTCTTTTTAAATAATGTTGAAGCACCATTGTTGCCTTCTTTCATGTTGAATACTTATGTTTAAGAAAAAGAAGGTATGACCAAATAATCTCTCACTCCTTATGTTCTTAAACATTTATGATGCAAAGCTTCTTTTAGCCAAAATTTGCCAAAGGGGGAGATTGTTGGGTTTTAGACATGTGTTGAATGCATTTTGTTAAAACTTTATTTTAAGCAAGATGTCAAACACAATGTCTGAAACATGTTGGTACGACATCATTGCGTACCTTGATCCGCTTACTTGGGGATTCAACATAAATATGAAGATTCTCGTATATTCACTGAAGATTTATACTATCTGAGGAGTTGACCAAGGAGCGAAGATTCTAGAAGCAGAGGAAGGAAGTTTATGCTTAACTTAGTCCTTAAGAATGTTGTTGCAACATTTAAGGAAATATTTGATCTGCTTATGCTGAAATATCAAGATTTCAGCTGATTGTTAGCCAAGACTTGTGCATCACACATATCTGCATTCAAGTTATATAAACAAAGAATGAAGACCTAAAATCGCATTGAAGCCGCAATTGAGAATAGAGAAATCTAGGGTTTTAGTTTGTCTTTGTTATTTGTGAGCCACTCTCTTATCACTTTGATATAAGAGTTGGACTTTGTAATTGAGTTGTAATGCTCTGAATCTCTCAAAACTTTTAAGCACGAGAGGATTCATTTTCTAGGAAAATGTCTCCATTTTGATAAGGATCACAAGGACGGTCACTAGTTTGCGACTAAGTATCATATTTAAGACTAGTTAGAGTCTTAGGTAGAAATACCACGGGTAGTGATTAAGTGAGAAGTTAGTAGGCCGGCGAAGGCTTTTATGTATGCTTCGAATTGATACTACTATAGTGGATTTCCTACCTGGCTTGGTAGCCCTCAGATGTAGGTGAAGTTGCATCGAACTGGGTCAACAAATAACTTGTGTTATTTATTTTCTGTCCTTTAAATTACAATAGTTATTTGTTGTCACTGGAAGTGAGATGTTCTAACATCTGACTAGTCATAACATTGTGTCTAACATCCGTAACTACTAAGTGCCGGAATTTCAATAAGTTATGCGAAAAATGAGATAAATAGGTTTTTCATAAATGTTTCCTACGAGATTTTAAATGTTTCCTATGAGATCCATATTTCTAAATCGTTGGCTTACGTAAATTTTAGCATGAAACGTTTTTTAATATGGTTTAGTGTCATGTTATAAAGCTCGACTTTGCCTCTTAGTGTTAAAAAAAGTCGATTTGGAGCGATTTCTCCGAAATTCAGTTGAAAAATTAGAAGAAAGGTAAAGGATCGTGTTCATTTCAAATGGAATTTTGCAAAAAATATTCAATAATTCATTGTTTAAAATAAAGTTCGACACTTAGAAGTTGTAGCTATGCTTGTTAGCTTTCCAACGAATGTTCAGAAGCTCTGACCAGATGAGGACATCCCAAGTAATGGCCGTTTTAGTGAGAAAGGGTCAAAAGTAAAACCCGAAAATTAACAAGTTACTTGGCCTCCATTCACGCCGAATTCTCAAAAGTTCTAAAAATCAGCCATTAGTCATCTGAAACATACAAAACCATAAATTAAACAATAATTGGTCAATAAGTTATGCGAAAAATGAGATAAATGGGTTTTTCATAATTGTTTCCTATGAAATTTCAAATGTTTCCTATGAGATCCATATTTATAAATCGTTGGTTTACATAAAGTTTAGCGTGAAACCTTTTTTAATATATGGTTTAGTGTCATGTTATAAGGCTCGACTTTGCCTCTCGATGTTAAAAAAGTCGATTTGGAACGATTCCTCCGAAATTCGGTTGAAAAATCAGAAGAAAGGTAAAGGATCGTGTTCCTTTCAAATGGAATTTTGCAAAAAATATCCAATATTTCTTTGTTCAAAAAAAATGTCTACGCTTAGAAGTCGTAGATATGCTTGTTAGCTTTCCAACGAATGTTCACAAGCTCCGATCGGATGAGGACATCCCAAGTTATGGTTGTTTTAGTGAGAAAGGGTCAAAAAAGAGTGAAATCTAAATATTAACAAGGTAATTAACTTGGTCTCCATTCAGGCCGAATTTTCAAATATTCTAAAAATACACCATTAGTCATCTGAAACATACAAAACCATAAATTAAACAATAATTGATCTATAAGTTATGCGAAAAATGAGATAAATAGGTTTATCACAAATGTTTCCTACGAGATTTTAAATGTTTCCTATGAGATCCATATTTCTAAATCGTTGGTTTACATAAATTTTAGCTTGAAATCTTTTTTCAATATGGTTAGTGTCATGTTATGAGGCTCGACTTTGCGTCTCAGTGTTAAAAAAAGTCGATTTGGAGTGATTCCTCTGAAATTCGTTTGAAAAATCATAAGAAAGGTAAAGGATCGTGTTCCTTTCAAATGGACTTTTGCAAAAAGTATCCAATATTTCATTGTTTAAAAATTTTCGACGCTTAGAAGTCGTAGCTATGCTTGTTAGCTTTCCAACAAATGTTCACAAACTCCGATCGGATGAGGACATCCCTAGTTATGGTCGTTTTATTGAGAAAGGGGCAAAAACAAGTAAAACCCGAAAATTAACAAGTTAATTCACATGGCCACTATTCACGCCGAATTTTCAAAAGTTCTAAAATTCAACCATTAGTAATCTAAAACATACAAAACCACAAATTAAACAATAATTGGTCAATAAGTTGTGCGAAAAATGAGATAAATGAGTTTTTTCATAAATGTTTCCTATGAGATTTTTTATGTATCCTATGATATTTCTTGTTCTAAATAGTGGGTTTACATAAAATTTAGCGTGAAACCTGTTTTCAATATGGTTTAGTCTCATGTTATGAGGCTCGACTTCTCCTCTCGGTGTTAAAAAATGACAATTTGGAGCGATTCCTCCAAAATTCGGTTGAAAAATCAGAAGAAAGGTAAAGGATCGTGTTCCTTTCAAATGGAATTTTGCCAAATATATCCATGATTTCTTTGTTTAAAAAAATATTCCGACGTTTAGAAGTCATAGCTATGCTTGTTAGCTTTCCAACGAAAGTTCACAAGCTCCGATCGAATGAGGACATCCCAACTTATGGTCGTTTTAGTGTGATAGGGTCAAAAACAAGTAAAATCCGAAAATTAACAAGTTAATTCACTTGGCCTCCATTCACACCGAATTTTCAAAAATTCTAAATATCAACCAATAGCCATCTGAAACATACAAAACCACAAATTAAACAATAATTTGCCAATAAGTTATGAGAAAAATGAGATAAATAGGTTATTCATAAATGTTTCCTACGAGATTTTATTGTTTCCTCTGAGATCCATATTTCTAAATCGTTGGTTTTCTTAATGTTTATGGTGAAACATTATTTCAATATGGTTTAGTGTCATGTTATGAGGCTCTACTTTGCCTCTGTGCTCAAAAAAGTCAATTTGGAGCGATTCCTACGAAATTCGGTTGAAAAATCATATGGTAAAGGATTGTGTTCCTTTCAAATGGAATTTTGCCAAAATATTCAAGATTTCTTTGTTTCAAAAAATATTTTACGCTTAGAAGTCATAGCTATGCTTGTTGGCTTTCCAACGATTGTTCACAAGCTCCGATCAGATGAGGACATCCCAAGTTTTGGCCATTTTAGTGAGAAAGGGTCAAAAAACAAGTAAAATCCGAAAATTAACAAGGTAATTCACTTGACCTCCATTCACGCCGAATTTTCAAAAATTCTAAAAATCAATATGGGATTTCAAATGTTTCCTATGAGATTTCAAATGTTTCCTATAAGATCCATATTTCTAAATCGTTGGTTTACATAAAGTTTAGCGTGAAACATTTTTTCGATATGGTTTAGTGTCATGCTATGAGGATCGACTTTGCCTCTCGTTTTTAAAAAAGTTGATTTGGAGCGATTCCTCCGAACTTTAGTTGGAAAATCAGAAGAAAGGTAAATGATCGTGTTCCTTTCAAATGGAATTTTGCCAAAAATATCCAAGATTTCTTTGTTTAAAAAAATTTCAACGCTTAGAAGTCGTAGCTATGCTTGTTAGCTTTCCAATGAATGTTTAGAAGCTCCGATCGGATGTGGACATCCCAAGTTATGGTTGTTTTATTAAGAAAGGGTCAAAAACAAGTAAAATCTGAAAATTAACAAGGTAATTCACTTGGCCTCCATTCAGGCCGAATTTTCAAAAATTCTAAAAATGATCCATTAGTCATCTGAAATATACAAAACAACAAATTAAACAATAATTGGTCGATAAGTTATGCGAAAAATGAGATAAATAGGTTTTTCATAAATGTTTCCTATGAGATTTTAAATGTTTGCAATGAGATTCATATTTCTTAATCGTTGATTTACATAAAATTTAGCGTGGAACCGTTTTCCAATATGGCTTAGTCTCATGCTATGAGGATTGAGTTTGCCTCTCGGTGTTAAAAAAAGTCGATTTGGAGTGATTCCTCCGAAATTCGGTTGAAAAATCATAAGAAATGTTAAGGATCGTGTTCCTTTCTAATGGAATTTGGCCAAAAAATTCAAGATTTCTTCGTTTAAAAAAATTTTCGACGCTTTAAAGTTGTAGCTATGCTTGTTAGCTTTCCGATGAATGTTCACAAGCTCCAATCGGATAAGGACATCCCAAGTTATGGTCGTTTTAGTGAGAAAGGGTCAAATTTGGGGTGTGATAACCGACAAAATAGTTGGTTATCACGTTGCACTTATCCCCCATATTGAACGATGAACGTATGAGTGCCTATTTAGGATTTTATAGTTTTAATTTGTTTTTAGTGTTATTTAATTATTTTGAACTAGTAATGCTTGTTGTGGATGCTTGGTGAAACATGATGAGGTTTAGCACTGGAGATCTGGGAAGCTGCAACGTGGATTAGGATGCTTCTCTTAGGATATGGAAAGATGCATCGCCCTGGATCGTTAGTCGGGTCATACAATAGTACGAAATCATGGGACCAATTCTAGTCATTGATTAATGGTTAAGAATTATGAGTTGGCGCCAATGATTAATGTACGGGGAATAGAAGGAATATGCCTAGAGTAGATAGGATAAGATAAGGATATCTCATAGGAGAAATCAGCAAAGGGTACAACTTGTAGTGGTTGACCTTGTACTATAAAAAGACAACCAAATGTTTTTGCCAAGGGTCCAAAAATTTGCATAGTGAATTGAGCAGCCAAGTTCCAACTAAGGTTAACAACACTAGATATCTCACTCCATTTCATATTTTTCATAGATGAGCATGAGTGCTAGTTCTTAGTGATTTATAGTTAGGATTACTTGGTGATGCTTCAACCTCACTTTTCTCCTTCAAGGATTGTAATCTTGTACTAGCACTATTTTATCTATCAATTTACTCTTTCATGTATTCATTTATGTTTCATTTCACCTTCATATATGTGGTTAAGCTCATCATGCGTTAAACCCCTTCTTGTGATTTAGACAAGATGAGGTTATGATACTTTTTGCGTAAGATTTATAAAGTTATAGTTTCACGCTTCTTTCAAACAAATTGTTTTAAGTCAAACTCTTTGAAAGTAAAACTTGATCTATTTTGCTTTTAATGTGATAGTTCTCTGAGACCGAGAGGGTATGGGAATGGGACAAGATTGTTTGATATGAGTTAGTCCCTATGCATAGAGAGGTGAAGGTATCAACAGAAACTAACTTGCATGAATACTATATCTTGGAAGAGCCTTTGAAGTGCTGAGATCTAACTATGACTCTTGTCATACACCAAAGGCTCAGCTAGAATAACACTTTGGTGAGAAATGTTGATGACATAACTAGCAACATTACATGTTAAGATTATGTAATTATACTCTGATCGGACGTCTTCACGTGCTTAACATGAAGGTTGAGTGCACAACACTCCCGGTGGCCACCAGGTTGCCATGAAGCCATAGAAAGTCGTAGCTTTATTGATCGTTGTAAAGCTTTGTCATAACTAAATATTTGTTTAAACCACAGTTTTAACTTTGAGAATTTTTGAGTCTTTTTGACTGTTTTCCCAAACTTTCGACTTTGATTATATCATTGTGACAAATGATTTATTTATTTTCTTGCAAACAAGTTTTCTAATGGAAAGTTATATAGAGCTACGACTTGCCTAACCAAGTTCCCAGTCTCTGTGGGATCAATATCTTTTTATACTATATTTTGGACATTGTATACTTGCACTCGGTCTTCCAATATTGAAATACTCATAGTGTTTTGGGAGACACCAACCTGCCTAACCAGAGTCACCTGATTCAATATGATTTACATGTACAATTTTTTTATATATAAAAACCGAGTTAAACAAGCAAGTCATCTGATTCAGGCAACTGAACCAGTGACTAGTGGTTCGACCAATAAACAATTGAATGGTTGATCACTGGTTCAGTTTTTAAAACATTATTGTATTTCATTAAATGGTAGTGGATGGTTCCTGATAATAAACATTTTTAAAATTTTAATTTTTCAATAAAGACCAGTCTGACCCGAGTCATCCGATTAAATCTGATTTAATTAGGGCTGGAAATGAGTCGAGTCAAACCTGTCTGAGCTCGAGTCGAACCTGTCTGAGCTCGACTCGATTCCATAAGAATTGGTTCGGCTCGAAACTCGACTCGAGTTCAAAACAAACCTTTTTTTTAACTCGAATTCGGCTCGTTTATAGTTCATGAATAACTCGGTTCGACTCGTTAGGTTCAACTCGTTTGCTCGAATTGCATGTTTCAAAAGATATTTTCTTTTCAATTTTTTTTCCAACAATAGATAATACATGTCTTTGACCTTTCTCAAAAAACAAAACTATTAATTTAAATAAAACTATGAAGGAATTATGAAGGATGTTGGTATGAACTCTGAAGTGTCAAGACCACTAGGTAGAAAGGCAGTAGCACGCTACTGTAGCCAGCTCGTGTATACTATATTGTATTCCTCATGTGATGCGGTTATATATATACTCATCCTCTTAATATTTTCAAAACTCCCCGATGTGGGACTATTTTGTGTGCATGTTTATTTAAAAGGTTATATTAAACTTTTGTCCTTCCTCTGTTATTACAATTATTGTTGATTTTTAATAATACCTATGAAAAAAGTACATAATTAATATATATCGAGATATATCGAGCTGGTTCATGAACCAAACGAGTCGAACTATACTCAGCTCAAGTTCAACTCATTTATTTAACGAGCTTAATTTTCAACTCAAGTTCGACTCATTTGGTTCATGAACCAAGTTCAACGAATCAATTATCGAATCGAGTATCGAGTTTTTTTCGAGTTGGTTCGGTTCATTGCCAGCCCTAGATTTAATACATGTACATTTTTTTTATAGAAACTGAATTAAACAACCAGATCGTCCAATAAACCAATGACTCGGTTCCTTGACCGGGTTGATCATCTATTTGGTTTTAAAACATTTTTGTGTTATTTTGTCAAAAAATATTGTTGTATTCCATTAAATGGTTTCTGATAACCAATTAATGTCTACTAGTATAACCAATTTGATACTTATATGAAACTCTAAAAAAACAGTTCAATTCTATTAATTGGTGCACATCATCCTAAGGTACATGATGAATCTTGAGAAACATATGATGAGGTGGCATTTACCATGCACAAAACATGAATTTGTGCACTGTGTATGGTTTGGAAGGACAGGTGGTTGTTGGTGACCTGTTTCATTATAATAGTAATAAAATCCTAAATCATACTTTAATGTTAAATATTAGATGTCTGATTTTGCTCATTCACCTCCCACTTATGCTAAAAACAAATACACCCCTTGCTTTCTTTTCTTTACTGCTAATTTGTTTCTTCCTAAAAGCGTGAAATGCAATGCCTCGCCCCCCACCTTCTTCATACTTCTAGATATGTATTATCACCAACAATTTATTTCTCATATCCATTAACTTCTTTTTTCATCCATCAATTTGTTTAATTTCTTTTCATTCCCTACTTAAGTTTGAAGGTTGGATCATAGTTTGCTTTCCAGATTTGAACTGTCAAACCCTCTTTCTAGTTTCCTTCAACATGAAAAAACAATTCAAATGGTGGGGTCATTATTTTTGTGGTGCTGTAGTGGTGAACTTAAGATCCACGCATGCTTCTTCCCAAAAAGGAAACAAGAGAAAGCTCCTCCCCATGTCAATAGCTTTTGTATTGTATGTTCTACAGTTGCTATGAGAAAAAAAATAAAAAATTATTCCATCTCTTCGACTTTGTCATTTTTGGTTATGGGGTTAGATTTAAATTTCCTTTGATGATTTACACAATTCGAAACCATGAAATGAAGTTAAAGATGGAAAGCAAGTTGTGACAAATTGAACTAAAGTAATTCTAAATAATCCTCTCAAATAATTCTAAATAATCCTGATATTCAAGAAGAGTATTACTGTGTACTGTGGATATTAAGAAAAGGATGTGGTACTGTTGTGGTGGTTTTTCAGATATGAACATTTTCTTGTGGTTGTAGTTTTTCAGATCTAAATTTGAAGGAAGAACAATTGATGAGGACGAAGATTCTTGAAGAACACATGAATACATCATATAAGCTCAAAAACCCATTAATAGGTTTAATCATAAATAATTTATAGGTGGGGTCACTATTTTTTTGTTAGACAAACTACAAAAAGTTAATAACAAATTACCGGTAATAGATCTTAACCATCCAAATATAATAATAATATATCAATGGCTAACATTTGTTTAGAAAGTAATTTGTGTATGGTGCACAAATTTATGTCCTATGCATGCTAAATGCCACCGAAGCACAAATTTGTGCACATGAAACAAAGATCTTTGTAAAACTTTAATAGCTTTTGATATATAATAAAAAAATATGAACGGCTCATTGGCAACTTGCAACACATATTTTGCTTTGTACACGGAAAACAACATATAACCCCACCAAAACATTATTTTATAAATTTTATTTGTGGGCTTTACAAAAGAAATCTGATGGGCCAAGGAAATGAATTGTATTGGGCTTATTATTTTTAACGACACCTAATCCTTTTGCTACAATAATTTATTAAATTGTTAATTTTGTGAGAATTAATTAATTATATAGACTAAACTTCAATAAAATTAATTCATGTTTTAATATAATCTTAGATAAAAAAAAATGTTAATTTACGGAAATGTTAATTGATTTTTAAAAAAAATTTAACAAATTGTTAATTTTCTATCGATCTCGAATGGTATGTGGCGGTGAATTTATGTATGACCAAGTGAGTTAATCTTATGTGGGGTTGAATTTATAATGAAAAATAAATTTATCAAAAATTTAAATAATAAAAAGGAGTCAGTTATATGTCGAAACGTGTCTCATTGCTGACAATTATGCAGCTATCAGCTTTGTCCTTTTGTATACCTATGTTAAAAAAAACTGAAAAGTTGTTTTGTCTTTTAAGTATCCTTTTGCAGCAAGTGCAGAAAAGTTGTGGACTAAGATTTCATAAGTTTATTAAATAGATGTGTTAAAAATTAGAGTTACTTAAAATTATTTTTTTTTTATATGGTTTAAATACATACCCTCATTTCTCAATCTCTCACACCATTTCATCTTTCCTTCTTACATTTTTCTCTTCTCTCAACTTATCCTTTCTCGTTTTAATTGTGCCTATGCCTATTGGAATACGATGTAGTGTCAAATTTCAGCATATAGTTGAACCATTCAACAGTTGGTGGATTGCACCGGTTGATACTCTATCAATAATGCTAAGTTTAAATTATTGAGATTATTTTATTAATGTATTGTAATTTATATTTGTTTAATCAATCTAAATGTTTCCATAAAAGAATAGGAGAAGGTGCACACTTAGATAGTTGGTAATTTGCATTTCGTGGATTTTCATTAGAGAGAATTCCACACAATTTAGCATCTCTCAAGAAAAAAAAGAGCATTGCTATCTAAATTTTTCCATAAAAGAATAGGAGAAGCTGCACACTTAGATAGTTGGTAATTTGCATTTCGTGGATTTTCATTAGAGAGAATTCCGCACAATTTAGCATCTCTCTCAAAAAAAAACATTGCTATTTATCTAGTGAGATTATATCAAGAATAGATCACGAAAAGATTCCAGCCAATTAAATCTCTTATTGGCCAGAAATTTTAAGGAAAGGTGTTAAGGAAATATACCATCGTGAAATTTTCAGAAAACTCTTTGTCGCTATATCTATCAATTCCCAAAACAAAACAAAAAAATTATCATCCAGCAAAATAGTAGATACATGGTCATAAACAAAAATTAGTAGCATAAACTAGAAAGGAAAAGGGTTATAACTTATTACAAATTCAAATGACAATGATTATCTCTAAATACATATATATTTCATTAATTTCAACATGTAGGTGTATTTAGTAAAATAGTCATTCATTAATTTCAATTAAAATATGTTCTTGTATTTTTTAATTTTTTTGGTTTTTTTCCAGCAGGTACAAAACCAACAGTTGGCTTTAAAAGAAGAATTGTGCATGGTACACAAATCTTTGTAGTGTGTATACTAAATGCCACCATGAATAAGAACTAAAATGGACTATAAATTACTCTTGAGAAGCGTGTGATGAATGAAGATTCAAAACTATTTTAATAACCTTCACTAATTTTTACTTAAGCAGGATACAAAATTTATGCTACAAGAAATCGTCAGTCTAAACTAATTTCTACATCTCACCACTGCACCTATCATGACCGCCTATGTTTGAATCAGTTCTACCACAATGAATGAATTCTTCTGACACATTTTTGGAATCATATTCTTGGCATGATGAAAGTGGAGCACAGCAAGAAGAAATGTCGATTCCAGCCACTTCCATAGCATTGCAGACCCATTCAGGAACATCACCTTTTGGGAACTGCAGTATACGAAGATGAAAGAGGGTCTAATAGCTACTAACAAATATCTCAATAAAATGGAAAGAATGATCATGTAAATACACAAAGTTTTTTAATATGAAGAAAAAGACAGTAATTATATCAAATTATTTTTCAATAATGACGTCCTATGTTCACTTTAACAAGGATTTACCAAGCAAAACTAAAGGGCGTAACTAAAAAAGGCTGGAAAAAACAAGTATTGGCAGAAAATCTACCTCTACTTATATTTGGATGGCTTTATTCGAGTACGTGGAATGAGATGGAATTAAGGGGGAATGGGATAAGGCTCTTTTGTTTTGATTATTAAAAAGAATGTCATGGAATGGAATCCAAAGGAATCTACTCCCATCTCATTCCAGCATTTTCCCCTATTTTCATTCCCTCCAATTTGAGGAGAATGGGATGGAATCATTCATTTTTTATAATTATAAATTACCAATTTATCCTTCTTGTTTAATTTGCCGATGTT
>Ga0228711_1008370_pt1 | contig 14535 bp, 8 predicted proteins | sample MedpolnodulmetaG_2_FD_177996 | JGI IMG/M metagenome (GOLD analysis project Ga0228711, IMG submission 177996) | Root nodule microbial communities from Medicago polymorpha collected in Santa Monica, California, United States - brown nodules | ecosystem: Host-associated > Plants > Roots > Nodule...
CAACCGAAATTGATATGTATAAGTCTAATGTGACACTAGTATATGTAAACCGTGAAGAATTGCTAATATATTTGCTCAAAATAATATACTTTATTTTCAAACTAATTGTATAGAGATGAATTACTCTATGATGTGTAAATGACAAAATATTTGACGATGTGTTATTTGAAGATGTGTAATTTAAAAATGTGTTATATAAAGATGTGACATTTGACGATGATGATGTTTAAAGATGTGTAATTGTCGAGTCATATAAAGATGTGCATTGTCGAGTCATTACTTGGTGTTCATGCATTCATGGTCAAGTCTATTTAACGATGAGATTTAACGATGCGGGATAATTCAGTAACATACCTCTGATATCCAAATTATTTGACGATGAGTAGGTTTGATACATGCATATAGGGTCGAGTTAGGGACATTGCATTCATTGTCAAGTATATTTGAAGATGCGGTGAATTTGATTATATATTTAAAGAAGTGTAATTTGTGAATTATTTGATGATGTGTCATTTGACGATGTGTAGTTGATATGCTATTTGAAGATGTGGAATTCATAGACGTGTTATTTGAAAAAGTGTAACTATTTTAAGATGTGATATTTAATGATGTGCTTCTATATGATTATGTGTGAATGTTTTGTATTTTATTAATGTCTACTTGATATTCTTAAATGTTGTTGATGCTTATATATATATTATTATAAGATGTTGATTGATGCCTATTTGATTTTTATTAAATGAAATTTTATATTTAAATGTGAATATTATCTTACTGTGATGCATATATTTCTAAATGTAATTGTTGTGTTCTTTTATCTGAATCTATACATGTGTTTATGCATCTCTTATGTTGAATATATTCTCACCCTCTAGTGACGGGTTGGGCACCTGCACCCTTGTGGTGTAGATTTGCAGGAAGAAGAAGTTTAGTAGTAGTGAGTCTCTGAGGATGGCTTTGGAGCCTACTCATTTACTTATCGTTTTTGGGAGTCTTTATCGAGTCGAAGCTCTGATCTGTGACACTAGGGATTGGGGATTTATTTTATTTTAGACTATGTTTTAGAATTTTATTAAAATCAGTTTTTGTTGAAATTGTGAAGAGATGTATACTTTAAAGTGTTTGAAAACTATTCTGTTGCGACGTTTTTTTAATCTAAATAAAGTACTTTTGATTTGATGAAGATGTGTGACACCCTTACATGCTTTAATAATTATTATATTTTTATTAGAAAAAAGAGCCGTTTGAAACTTGATCAAATCACCAATGATATGTTGCCTGATTTGGTTATTGTCCTATGCAGGATCAATTTCAAATCCATTCCAAGTCTGGAGGAACAACGTTGCAGGCACATCTGTTGTTCTTGTACTAGCAGACATAAAATCAGAGTAGTGGAGATAGTGGTTGTACACTTCGTACAAATGTCCTTTTTCAACGCTCTCCAAAGAATAAGCATCCAGAGCCTTCAGATCCTTTTAAATTAGTTGTTCCTTCATGTTTCTAGTCTTCTCTGATGATAGGCGTGATTAAATCATCATTTGAACAACATTGGAAAAGCTTCAGTCTTTCAGCTTCTGGTTAACTGCTTCTGAAGAGGTGCTTCTGATGACATCATCTTCTTCATAACCGCTTGTCTTCAGAACCTCTTTCTTGCAGCACAAGCTTCCTTCTTGTTGATTCCATTGCTCTCATTTGTTCTTTCAGAACCTTTACTTAATCCAAAGCATTGAAAAATTTATCTATGGTCCTGCACACTTGAACAAATATTAGCATATCCAATTGGCACTTTTAATACCTTGTTATCATCAAAACTCAAAGGGTAATGTTAAACACATTTTGTTCCAACAAAATCATGCAATTTCGCAAAGCAAGAAACTTTAGGGAAATAAGGAAGACATGAAATGAAGATTGAAGAAGCCTATAAAGACATTACATGTTGGGGAAATTATGTCTCATGTTCCAAGACCAATTCAAAATAAGAAAGCACTCAAAAGACGAAGAAAATAGACAAAATGGCACTAAGGGCTAAAGCCAGATGCGAGGCGCGTGAGATAGAGAGCAATAGATCTCTATTTAGCTGTCACGCAGAACGTGTGTCCCCTATAAGTGGGGCACGTGTGATTCCATGAAAACACAACTTTCGACTATGTTTTCTCTAGGGGTTTGTGTAAAAAGACAGTTTTTTCGTCTAAAACCAATTCGAAACTTGCCTAAAAATAGAAGAACTTTCATTCACAATTATTCATTCAAAACATGGAGGTTCAAGAGTAAGGCAAGCTCTAGTAGAATCAACGGAGGAGTGTCTCATCAACTTTTATTCTTACCCTATGTTTGATTGTTATATTCTATCAATGCAAGTCTTTTATTCAGTTATCTTTTAACATCTATTTAATCTTTGACTTAAATGCAATTTTGATCCTCATATTTTAATCTTATTAACTTTTGATACCTCATTTTCTAAAACCAACTTTTTGGTTCCCCTATTTAAAAAGTCAACGAATTTTTTTGGTCCCCTCCTATTTTGATGATGTGGCGTGCTCATTAATGACGTGGATCCTACATAGCATTGCCTACTTAGTACCATCATTAGACACCTCATTTCCACATCATTATTATTAAAATTAAATCAAAAAATTTAATAAATAGAATTAAAAAAAGCTGAAAATAAAATGTCTATATAATTGTAGAACCCTAACTTATAAAATATCCAAATTGATTTTTCTCCCCAAATTGAATCAGCCCTAAACAGTCATACATAGTCTTGTTCCATCGTTTCTTCATCACCTTCCCCAATTTTGATTAGTAAATGATTCAAGTGAAGAAATCAAAGTTTTCTTTGTTAACAAACAAACACAAAGTACTTTAGTCGCATGTAAAAAGTACTTTTCATCAATTGGAAATCACTAAAGGGTGTATATGTATCCAGTAGGGGAAACGCAAAACCATCATCTTCATTTATTATGTGATATCAAAAGTTCAACGACAAAGCATAGAGATAGAGGTAAGAGGAAATTTTGCCCTACTCCCTATCGACCTCTTGAATCTTGAGGGTATTATGGAGATTAAGAAACGATGCAAAGAGGGTGATGATTCAATTTAGGAAAGAATATGGATTGGGGGCTTATTTAGTTTGGAGAGGAAAATCAATTTGGCGATTTTACTAGTTAGGGTTTTTCAATTAAATAAACATTTTATTTACATTTTTAAAAAAAATTCTAATTAATAAATATTTTGATTTAATTTTAATAATAATGACGTGGAAATGAGGTGTCTAATGACGGTACTAAGTAAGCAATGCTACGTAGAATCCACGTCATTAATAAGAGTGTACCACATCATCAAAAGAGAAGGGGACCAAAAAAATTCGTTGACATTTTAAATAAGGGAACCAAAAAGTTGGTTTTAGAAATGAAGGTATCAAAAGTTAACAAAATTGAAAATAGAAGGATTAAAATTGCATTTAAGCCTTAATCTTTTTATGTATGTGACGTAATGGTGTTGTTAGGGCCGTCTCAACAAATTCATAGGCGCAGTTTTAATTTTATAAGTGATGCGAAAAAAATTAAATTTCTGGGCCCCAGAAAAAATAAATAAGTCATTTTAAAAAATAAAAAAATTATTAAAAATCACAATTTGGTGGGACTTGAGCATATGTCCTGACACTCAACAAAAACTGGCTATGCCATTGAAGCACGCTGAACAAATTGTATTTATTTGCTTTTAATAGATATATAATCAATATTTTAGTGTCTTACATATAAAAAATAATAAAAATTGGGCCACAAAAAATTTGAGACCCGGTGACATAGCACAGCCTCAACGAGCTATGGGCCGGCCCTGGGTCTTGTAACCCTATTGAATGCGACATATCTAAAAAGTATGAATGAACTTAAAGTAGATGCAGATTAGTGCCTAGATTACATCAAAATCGTTGCATATGAATTTTTATTATTTTCCCCTAAGGTTATGCCAATCCCTTTATTTTTATTTTTTACAAACATTTAAAGTTTCTATAAAGGTTGCGTAATAACCATAAGCATTCTTGTATAAAAAATAAAGGTTGCGTAAATATAAAGTTCCAATAAGATTTTCTACAAAAATTTAGATAAAAATTAGCTCAAACACAACGGTAAATTTCTAACCCTAATATAATGTTTTGTCCAAAAATTAAAATTAAAAAAAAGCGACAGTATAAATAAGAGCGAGGTTATAATAGTAATTTCCTATACTGTCGTTAATCTTACGCTTTCCCTAACCTTCAAACACAACACTTCCAAATCTCTCACTACATAATCAAAATCAAAAAGCTTCATCTCAAAAATTAGGGTTTCATTTTTCTTCATTCTTCAATTCAAACCCTAATTAGGGTTTCCAAAAATTTCAATTAAATTAGGGTTTTCACCAATTTCAATTCAATTAGGGTTTTCACGAATTTCAGTCTCTCGAAATCCCAATTCAACTTCTCAAGCCCTAATTTCATCAAATTGAAACCAAAGATAGTGTCTTTACAACGTGAATTCTTCGATTCAGATTCAAATTTGAAGAAAAAATCGATTTTTTAGAAGAAATCGATTTTTGTTTCTATGGATTTCGACGGGGGTAATAAGCGTGTTTACAATCGTCTTGGTGGGTCCAACGGTGGTGATTCAAAGAATCAGAAAGTGTGTTTTCAATGGCAAGCAGGAAAGTGTAATCGTTATCCATGTCCTTTTCTGCATAGTGAATTGCCTACTTCTAATGGGAATGGTGCTCCTTCTAAACGGGCTTATGCTGATAATTCGAGTTTCTCGGGTAATCGGCGTGGTGGATCGAGTTTTAATTCGTGGGGGCCGGGGAGAGGTGGGGGACGTGGTCGCGGTGGGGGGAGAGGTGGTGTAGGTGGTGGTGGTAGAGGAGTTGTTGTGAATGTTGAAAGAGTTTGTACTTATTGGATTCAAGGGAGTTGTAGTTATGGAGATAGGTGTAAGTTTCTTCACTCTTGGAATGTTGGTGATGGGTTTTCTTTGTTGACTCAGCTTGAAGGACATAAGAAGGTAAATGAAGAAAGTTTTAGTTTATTAATTTTGTAGAAATGTGTTGTTGTAGGTTATAATCTTGATAGTGTAACCTATGGATGCCAACATGTTTATCATTGAGTTTCATGTTTATAATTTGAATTATGGTTTTGAATGGTGGATAACCGGATATGTTATAGAATTATTATGTAATTGTAGTGTAGAATCTTGTCTAGATAGGAGTAGCACTTGGCTGACATGAATGCAACTTGTTTATCAGTTCATTTCTTGATACACAAACACCAAATGTACTTATGTATTTATATATTACATATTATAATTATAATTTTGGTTAATGTACTGAACGGGGGTTAAGATATGTTACTACACTATGCTTAGAGAGGCAAATGTTAATAAGTGATAGCATTGGTTGAAGTGTAAATATTTGAAGTTTTTTTTAATGAAAAGTATTGTTATTTAAGTTATTAATTAATACACTATGGTCCTGTTTGGATAAACAACTTATTTGCATCTTATAGCACAAATGATTATCATGAGAAGCATTTATGTATAAGCTATTTTTATAGCAAAAGATGAAATGAAGTTTTTTGTAGAAGTTATACGCTGTTGTCATAAGACATCTCGGATAACTTATCAAAGTAATAAGCTCAAATAATTCAATCAAAATAGGTCCTATATGTTTAATGCTTAATATTGATTTATTAAGCGCGTCTATTGGTAGGTAGCACAGTAGCAATGCCCGGAAATTAATTAGGTGTATGGGTGCATTTTTGGGTAATGAGTTGATTGGATGAGTTTTGGTTGTGTTGAATGAACAGGTTGTGAGTGGAATTGCTATGCCCTCTGGTTCGGATAAGCTTTATACCGGAAGTACTGATGAGACTGTGAGGGTTTGGGACTGCCAGTCTGGACAGGTTGTTACAATTTCTTTCTATTGGCAATTTTTGTAACATTGCTTTTCCTTTCTATCTGTTTTCTATTTCAAATTCAACAGTGAACATTGTATTTTGTTATAACTTTCATGTTCCTGTTTGAGATTAAGCCAGATAACTAAATTGTTGTTTGTTTTATGATCATGTGCAGTGTATAGCTGTGATCAATCTTGGCGGTGAAGTAGGTTGTATGATCAGTGAAGGTCCCTGGCTTTTTGTTGGCATACCCAATTTTGTTAAGGTAAGAAAGGGCAAATAGGCATTTGTATTTTTTTAACATGTACCTCAACTCTAATTTATTTAAGGATGTTTGTTACGATACAGTTTTTCTGCTACTTGTAGCATCAGTACTGATATCCTGTTTTGTTGTTCTCATTGGTTTTCAGGCTTGGAACACACAAAATTCAATGGAGATAAGTCTAGATGGCCCTGTGGGACAAGTTTATGCACTTGTTGTGATTAATGATATGCTCTTTGCTGGTACGCAGGTAATATTTTTTCTTCCATTGTCAATGTTTTTTTTTTTAAGCCATTTTTTTTATATACCTATTTCAATGCGGAAATAATGTCATATAATATGTCAAAAAAATGTTTTCGTAGTGGCCATTCCGTCTCACACGATACTATCCCGGCATCCCAGTTTTGGGGTCAGCTGGTCCGTGCCGCTATCTGGGATTGAAAACTATGGTTTATGCCTTTTGGATCTTAGGAAATATATTTACTAATTACTCAATTATACTTTGTTTTCTAGCATGTTTAAATGTTATTTTCGAAAATGTAAATAAAATACACCTACAATTCTCTTTCAGGATGGAGCTATATTGGTATGGAAATTTAATGTAGCTGCCAACTGTTTTGAGCCTGCTGCATCACTTAAAGGTCATACCCGTGGAGTTGTTTCGTTAGTTGTTGGAGCTAATAGACTTTATTCTGGTTCAATGGACAATACAGTCAGAGTAAGTTTACATAAGCTCTCATTGATTAGCATTTCGTTAATATTCTTTTTAAGCAAAGTGGAAGTAGGTTTTTGATTTATTCATTCCATTTGTTGTTTCTTTCAGGTGTGGAACCTTGAAACCTTGCAGTGTTTACAAACACTAACAGAGCACACGTCTGTGGTGATGTCTGTTCTTTGCTGGGATCAGTTCCTTATATCTTGTTCATTAGACAAGACCGTAAAGGTTTGTTTCTCATTATTTGCTGGAATTTATATATTTGTATTTCTTTCTCCCTTGATTTGATTGTTATGATTTATGCAGGTATGGTATGCTACAGAGAGTGGAAATTTGGAAGTGACATATACTCACACTGAAGAACATGTATGTATCAATTTATTTATTTTTCCCCTGGAATGTGTTGATCTTATGTATGGTGTTTCTTGTCCCATTAGAAATGTTGGTATTTCATGATATTAGGGAATCAATTCAACGAATAAAATTTCCATTAAATGATCTAAGAACCAATCTAATGAACTGAACTCATATCATCTCAAGATGGATACAGTTTTGAAAATATAAAACCTTACTTTAGTTTCTGATCAAAATGCATATATATATGTGTGTATGTATTATAGCTTATTTCACAAGATTATTATTTTTAAATAGGAAATGAAAATTATCATTGTCTTTTCACAAATATTGCTTGTCCTTGATGAGATGTTTGAAAATTCTCTGTTTACAATGTGTACCCTGCATGATCATATTTTTCATGCGGCAGTTCATATTACTGAATTTTGTGAAAAACCAGAAAGATTTTTATTTTTACATTGATTCAGTTTTTTAGATACTTTTAACCATAGCTACTTCTACATAAAATGTGGTAGTGGTATTTGTTATAGTGGTGAGGTGGTTTTAATGATGTTTATGGTGTTGTTATGATCTGCTTGTAGGGTATAATCACCCTTTGTGGGATGCATGATGCACAAGGCAAGCCCATACTTCTATGCTCTTGCAATGATAACACTGTTCGCCTCTATGATCTGCCATCGTAAGTAGTTGATTTCCCATTCTTGCTCTTGTTACATACTATGGATTGTGTTTTCATTCATTTGTGTTTATGGTATACAAAACAAACTTGGCTTTTTGTACAAAGTTATTAATGGTGAAAAAGGCATATAGATTTAGACTTCTTCCATTTTAATCTGAAGTTCTTCAGTACAAAAAATTTAAAGTTTTTAAATATTTTTTCCTCCATGTAGTGTTGTCAAATAGCAGCTATGGCAGAGCTATAGCGTTGAGGAATTTAAACTAACTGGTATCATTCCACAATACACTATTTAGTACAAGGTGTTCTTTAATAGCAGCAATAGGGTTGCTAGCACTGTAGTGTTGTAGAATTCCCTCAAACTTCTGTAGTTCACGATCCTCGATTGAAAAAAGTTAAGTTTTTAAATATTTTTTCCTCTATGTAGTGTTGTCAAATAGCAGCTATTGCGTAGATGAATTTAAACTAACTACTATCGGTCCACAATACACTATTTAGTACAGGATGTTCTTTAACAGCAGCAATTGGGTTGCTGATACTGTAGTGTAGTAGAATTCCAACAAACTACTATAATCCATGATCCTGGATTGACAACACTGATAAAATTTATATCATTGATCCTTCACAATATGATGTGGCATTTCCTATTTTATCAACTCAATTTTTGTTATGACCCTGTCTTTTATATCTATGGTCCCTAACTGTCGTGAACTCATTCTTAACTTTTTGGCTCATTTATTGTTCAGATTTGCAGAGAGAGGTAAGATATTCAACAAACAAGAGGTGCGAGCAATTCAGACGGGTCCTGGTAGCATATTCTTCACTGGTGATGGAACCGGTCAAGTGAGAGTGTGGAATTGGATACCCGAACCGGCCACATCCAATAACGTCCAATAGAGTGCGAGGCATTTATAATGTACTTCAATTAATTGCTTTAGCAGTTTTTCGATCTTCCTTTTTGTAATTTTTTCTGCAAGAAAGGAATTCAGGGTGAAGTATGGATTGCAGAGAGGAGAATAAATGCTAGGATGGAACCTGGATTCTCTTCAGCTGTCCATCCTTTTTAGCCCTTCATGCATAAGTACAATCCAAGTTCAGCGGCCGAGATTTAACTGAGCAGGCTGTACGCTGCAGAGGATCCGGGCTAGAACGAAAAGGAAATATGTAATCTATGTTTACGGGATTAGTCTTTTTTTAGAATGTGAGCTGTGGTTTTGGTGTTAAGCTGAGTATCCTTAGCACTAAGCTTGCTTTAGTAGGCATGCTAATTATAAGATCGTAACATTTTGCGAATTCATAACATTATTGAGCATTTTATTCACAACACCTTTTCATGCGTATATAAATATATAAGATAAAATAATTTCAGGTTACTTGGTATTTACAAGTAACTAAGATGTGTCATGTATATTGTTCTCTGTTCTATTCATTTTCTTGTATAATAGTTTTTTTTTTTTTTTTTTTTTGGAAAAGTAAACAGCATTAAATTAGAAACTACTAAGCACATGGTGTGCAAATAGTAGATCAAGAAGTCTATTTTAAGTATAATCACATGGCAAACAGAATACAACAAAAACATCAACCACCGAAACTGCCAACAACTTAAACTAGAAAACATGGAACACACCACATTCCATGTATAACAAAGAAAAGCATATCTTCCTATCAATTCAAATTTCATGAAGTACCACAGCAAATTGATTAGAACAAAGCATGATATGCCACACCATCAGGTACCAAAAGACACCAAACTCAAAATAACATGTGCACAATTGTGCATGTTATAATGAAAAATTGCAAGGCAACAAGTGTTAAACGCGCATTTGTTCTGCGTTGTTGAAATTTTAATTCATTATATTATTGCTGGTATTGTCCCTTTAATTGTACGTTTGATGGAAAAAGATGTTTATGGTTATTTTATGTTGCGTTTCATTGAAAAAAATGTTTGAAATCCGATGGAGGATTTGATTGGAACTTAGTTTCCGATCCAATTGGTTTGTAACTTCCGATTGAGAAAAAAAAAAGACATGTTTCTAACTTTTAATCTGCAGACTTTGTAACTTTTAATTCACACGAAAAAAGTTCAATATGCCCGATTAGAAGATACGTTTTGATCCAATCGAAATATATACAAGGGTATTTTGGGGTTGGGGGTGGGGGTTGGGGGTGGGTAGCAACTTGGGTCTAGTGGGCCAATAGAGCAACTTTGATGATGTAGTATCTACGTTACATCGGCCCAAACCCATTATCCCTATACCTAATGTCATATCTTCTCTTTTGTTACTGATTGCATATATAAAAGTGGCCGCATCCACAATACCTTCCTCCTTAATTTCTTCGTATTCTTCTTTGTAGCGCTTCTTGTTTATACTTTGTTTTTGTTCGCCAATGTATTCTTCACACCATTTGTTTTTCTTTCCGTGTTCTCTGAAACACTTTATCTATTAATCAACAATTCAATATTTCACTGCCTATTTAAGTCAAAAAGTGGTTATTCCATTGATTCCTTTTCCAAGTCAATAAATTAATCTATTTGTCAATTTGTCCCCTTTAAATTTGATTTACAGCTGATTGACGACGACGACAACTATTGATAGAATCCTCGATCTAATATCTTAGATTAGTTGATCTAGTTTGATTGTTGCAATAATGGATGAAGGTAAAAGTATTGATGGGGATGAAAATATTCATCAAATAAAATTGGCATAAATCTCACAATCAAATCAACGAAGTACCAAAGGTATCCATCAATAATATAAGTTAATCTCATTCATACTATATGAATATATATCTGCATCGTTTCATTTTCTGCATGTCCACTAGGATGTATGATTATATTCTCTTTAATACTAATTTTGCTTCACGTTCGTTATTAATTACGAGGTTAATTTTTCTTCAAACATTTTATTGTTAATTGGAGTTTATAGAATTAAACTGTTATTTAAAAAAATAACAAGTAAAATTATTGGATCTAACATCATTGATGTATTCATCATCAAAAAAAATATTTTTTTTCATTACGACAAGATTCTTATTTTTATTTCCCTTTTTTTGGTAGAGGTTTTCAATTTTATCAAAAAAAGAATGGTAATCCACATCAATCTTCTCGTTTTAACCTTTTCAATTATCTGCATTGATTCAATCATGTTTGCTGCTCTTGCAGATTCAACAAATTCAGGAGATTGATTCTACATGGTATTAAAAATAAGAATGAAACTTTGAGTTCTAAAATCGAAGGCTAAAGCTGGCAATTGTTGCAAAGACATGAGCATTAGCCACATGGTATTATTTGTGAATGATATTGACTTGATATTGACTTAAGTTGTGATCCAAACCCAAGATTCTGAATGAAAATGACCCAAATGATGGTCCAAGCCCAATATTGTGAATGGTAAAACCACTTATGTAACAAGACACATGTCCATGGTGCATGTAAACAAGTTGCATTTCTCATGTAATGCAAAGTGGTATATAGGATAGTTGCATGCATTGACAAGTTGCAAGATGCATGAGATGCAGGTAACATGTTGCGCACTTCGTGTTTTGAATGGAAGACACATGGCTTGTTGCATGTAAGGAACTATGGATTACCTCTCTTATAATTAGCAAGCTCATTTGTACAATTTTTATCATCCCATCAATTTGTAACACAACAACAAGAATTAGAGATTGTTGAGAGTAAGACAAAAAATATAGAAAGGAAATATAGTGTCTTCTGTAAGGTTTCTCTAAGTGCTAGTATTCTCAAATTTCAAGAGAGAGGGTAATTTGTCTCTCCTTGTATTTAAAGAGGTCTTGAAATTTCTCCCACTTAGTAAAAGTTCTCTACTCTTGCCCACAGTTTTTCCCCCTTATTTTGTGACGGGTTTCTACGTAAATAATTTGTGTTCAATTCTTCTTTTTCTCGTCTCTTATTTTATTTGCGTGATAATATTTTGTTACTTTCTTACCCAACAGTGTCATTAGAGCCATTTGTTCGTAGTCGTTGTTCCGCAGCAACAAACCAGTGCAGTAGCAAGAAAAAACTTAGTATGCTTTGTGGTTACAATTTAGATTGATCTTCCACGTCAGATTTTTTATTATTCTGGTTTAGTTTGGAGAAACAAAAATTTTTGGTGTAAAACCATGACAGCAAAATTCAAGAAGTTCAACGGGAGAAATTTTTCTCTATGGAAATTGAAGATAATGACAGGTTTGTGAAAAGACAATTTCCTAAACTCAATAGATGGCACACATGCAGATATCACTGACGAAAAGTGGAAAGACATGGATGGTGATGTTGCTTCCAATTTGCACCTAGCAATGCCATACTCGGTATTGTCAAGTATTGCTAAAAAGAAGACAATAAAGGAGATATAGGATACTCCAATAAAATTGTACGAGGTGAAATCACTTAATAACAAAATATTCTTAAAGAGAAGACTCGGGTCCTCTTTTCACTTTTTTTAATTTTTATTAGTCCTTTTAATTTTTTATTTTAATTCATTTCCATCTTTTATTTTTCATTTTTTATTATTATTTATTACCTCTTTTTTATTTATTTATATACTAGTGTATATACCCGGCGTTGCCCGGGTTTATCATATATTTTACGATGACAAAATTTTTGTATGCATGGTATCCGTAAATAAAATTTACCAAGGAACGGTACGGGACGAATAACTTTTTTTTTTGAAGAAGCACGGGACGAATAACTTAATGGGCTCATGTGTTACATTGGTTGGGAATCTCTTCGGTTCTTTCAGGTGACATTCGACAACATTTAATTCAATTTACTAATATGGCCGAATTGCCTAGAGCCACTTAGTCATTCTTGAAAATAATTTGGTTTGCTTCTGTTTGGGCTATTTGGAAGGAAAGAAATAACCGTGTATTCCAAAACACGGCGTTTTTTTGAAAAATGATCATTAGTGCCACAATTATTAATAATAAAATTTAAGAAATAAATTCTACACAATTTCAATTATTTTATAATAATTTCTTTTTGTATAAAAAAATCATTTTACTTGTTGATATTTGCTAATAATTGTTAATACATTAATATCAATTAATATTCGTCTAGTGGATATTCACAGAATGTAAGAACGCCATAAATATCAATTTTATTAAATAGAGAAAGTTCCTTAAAAAAATAGAGAGAGTTAACTACTATGTATACCCGTAAACATTCGTTATCATCCCTAGTAATAGAATAGTAACAACAACAACAACAACGATAAATTAATTATTATTATTTTATAATAATAATAATAATCATAATAATAAAGTAACACCTCCATTAAAAAGAAATAATCTCAAAGTATAAAGATAGAAAAAATATTGATAGATGTGGGAGGAAGATCTAGTGGGGGAGTGCAGGTCTCTGCTTTCTAATGTTACTTTGCAGGATATTGTTACAGATGTTTGGGAGTGGCTTCCTAATGTGGGTGATGGTTATAGAGCCCGTGATGTGTATCAAATGCTCATGAGGCAGGAGATGAATAGCCCCGATGCAGTAGCTGACACAGTTTGGCATAAAAATGTTCCTTTGAAGGTTTCAATTTGTGCATGGCGTCTTATTCGCAACAGATGGCCTACAAAGAAAATGCATAGATAGATAGATAGATAGATAGAGAGAGAGAGAGAGAGAGAGAGAGAGAGAGAGAGAGAGAGAGAGAGAGAGAGAGAGAGAGAGAGAGAGAGAGAGAGAGAGAGAGAGAGATGTTCAATGAAAATATAGGAATTTAATAAAATAAATTATGGTTAAATAAAATTAGTAAGTAATAAAACAAACAAATAAAGTATTTGGACAATATAATTAAAGTAGATATATGGACACTACCAAAAAAAAAATCAAAGTAGATATGAATTGTTTGTTGAGTAGTTTATGCTAGATAGGAAAATGAATTTGTTAAAAATAAAATATAGGATTGAACATGTGCATAAACTAGTCATTTTTCATTAGATTACCTAAAAAATAAAAACTTATAAGAATTTAGTTTTTTTTTTCCCGACAAAACATAAGAATGTAGTTCTATTGCATCAAATAGACTCAATATGAGATAAATGTACATGAACTTCATAAACTTATTTTTAGTAAATGCAAATTGAATATATGGCTCGTTTTTTTTATAAATTTAAAAAATGAATATGACATTCAATAATTTAGAGATTAATTCTTAGAGACTTTATCAAAAAAGTATAATCAATTTTGTGTTTGTTTATCTTAATAACAAACACTTCTTTTAAAAAAGTAACTTAATTTGTTTGGATACAACTTTATAAAAAAAGATTTTTTTTGTTACAAATTTACCTTCATCTTTTAATACTTATTTTCTTCCGCCTCTAAAAATGATAGATTTTTAAAATATTACTCTTAATATCTTTTCATTGGACATTGGTTTTAGAATATTCTGATGTAGATCCTTGATTTTTAAAGAAAAACTATAACAAATAACAATGCTCTTTAAAGTGACTTTTTTTAAAAGTTATAAGTAACGTTCTCATAGAGCTTGTTTATTACGGATTAGAATAAAAATGATTTTGACATTCAATAATTTAAATTTTTTTTTTATATTTTAAAATAAACCAGAATATATTTTGAGTTTGTCTATCGTGATAATATA
>Ga0228711_1008371_pt1 | contig 14534 bp, 16 predicted proteins | sample MedpolnodulmetaG_2_FD_177996 | JGI IMG/M metagenome (GOLD analysis project Ga0228711, IMG submission 177996) | Root nodule microbial communities from Medicago polymorpha collected in Santa Monica, California, United States - brown nodules | ecosystem: Host-associated > Plants > Roots > Nodule...
TGTTTGTTATTATGTGCGCATCAAACACATGATAGGATTAATGTTTATCATGTCCTTATCATATCCTATCTCTATCCAGCTTTATATCATATCCCGCCTCTATCCTATCCTGACCATCAAACGGACAGTGTTTGGTTTTTTCATGGAAGACCTGATCTTCCACTATGTGCCAACGCACTTTGATTTTTATAATAAAAAATAGGCAGATTAGTGCATTGAATTTGGAAATCCTTAACCAAATACAATAACCATTGCAACTCCAATGTAGCAACTCCCAAGGCACAATATTTTGCCTCTAATGATAATTTGGACATTGTAAGTTGCTTTTTTATCCTCCACGATATTAGTGAATTGCCAAGAAAGAAACATTGACCTGATATTGATCATCTAGTATCTATGCACTCTGCCCAATCAGAATCAAAGAAACCTAGAAGTTGAATAGGAGAGTTCATGGGAAAGAACAAGCCACAGCCTGGGCAACTCTTGAGATATTTCAACACTCTTAATGCAGCAGTATGATTAGCTTGTGTAGGATTGGACATAAACTAACTCAATTGTCGAGTAATGTAAGTATGGTTAGGTTGAGGTATAGAAGCCTACCTCCTAAACTTATGTAAGATGGAATGCCATCATCTGTGATGACTAATTAAATCCGGCAAGTACACCAAACTTTTTCGAGTAACAAAGTAGTAAGTAAAGTCATCTCTGGCGGGATTTTCGTTTCAACTAGACAACTAGCTAAATGATGACAGGTCATCTTACATTAGTTTTGCATATTTTCCAATCATTTATATTTAGTTTTGATCCAAGTTAGAGGATTTTTAGAACAACTGCCTATGGTTTTCGAGACATTTTGTAATGTTTTTATTTCGAATCATGTAATTCTAGTTTTCTCGAAACCAAACAGTTTTAGGGTATTTTTGATATAATTTAAGGCAAAATCATGCAAATCGTCAAAGCAAAGCATCTTATGAAGATTTGGGAAGACAATGAATGAAGATTGAAGAGGCCTCTAAAGACATTACAAGACTGAGAAATTCTATTACAAGTTTCAAGACAAGTTATATGAAAGAAAACACCCAAAAGATGAAGAAACAGACGATTAAGCGCGAGAAGTTGTACTCATGCATCCCCGGGTTAGAGCCATGCTCCCTAGGGTGTTTTCCACGCGCCCCAAGGCACATAAGAAAACACTTGTGCACCCTCAGTGTAGTTTGTGTGCCCCATGGTGTGCTATTTCGGGAAATAATTGCTTTTTGCTACTTTTATGTGGACAAAACCCAATTTTTAAGCTTAAACCGAGGTGGAAACAAAACCTATAAATACAAATCCTCATATTCATATTTTTCATTTATAACAAAGTGGTTCAAGAGGAAGGCAAGCACTAGGAGCTTCAAGGGAGGAATCTCTCTCTTCACTCTAAGTCTCTAAGGTATGTTTTATTTCTTTTGTAATATGTCTTTTGTTACCATGAGTAACTAAACCCTGTTGGGTAGGGTTCTAAGATGAACCTCTATTTTGTTTGTTGGATCTATTTAATTTAAGTCTTTTTCTTCAGTTATTTTATGAGTCTGTTTAATTTTATTATGTGAAGTACGTAATTCTTGCACATGACCTAGGACACACCTAAGATAACGGTAAACTACTCGATTAAGGAAGTGAAATACCTAATATACTGATGAATTACTCGAATTAGGAAGGAGCTAAGATAACGGTGGACAACCACCCGACTGAAAAATATGTTGAAAATAACGTAATAGGATCGGTCATCAATATAGCTTGCCATCATCGTGATGCAACTTGGAATATAGATCAGAAGAAGCAGAGACAAGTTTGGAACCTAAAGAAGCATAATCATATAAGAGATCCAGACAATATTTCCCTTGAGATGATAAAATGACTTAATCAATTTACAAACCTGGTTTGATTTGGAAGGAGTGATGTCAGGTGGTATGGGCATATATACATCTTCTTACAAATCACCATACATGAAAAATGCAGTTGCGATTACGCTGTAAACCTTATTGTCAAAAATGCAGAAAAATGTGGTTGATATGGTCGAAATTGATGTTACAATGTCTTTGCGTAGACCTCAAAATCTTATTGTTAACATTTCTACTTACATTGAAATTGCCAAGGTTGATGAGATTATGACGATTGTCCAACTGCAAAGTAGATTTAGGAGTAAGCAATACCATTATCTTTAGCTTTCTTATTTGATCAATGCAACTATAACCTTCCTACTCATTGTACCCGTAACTATGAGATTATTTTTAAGGGTTTATCCAACATGTTAAAGCAATTAAAAGCAAAAAATTTTTAAATGACATTTTTTTATAGATTCTGATCATCTTGGCATTTAACTTGTATGTGTTGAGTATTTTTAATTATCCAAAAGTCAAATCAAAAGAGTACTACATCATGATCATAAAAGCACGAGATGATACGTTCAAGAATGCAAGGCAAGAAATTGATCTCCAAGCCAATAGGAGATTCTCATGCACAAGAACTTCGTGCAAGACATTCACGTACAGATCAAAGTATAGTATGCCAGGGACAAAAAAACATCTTAAATGTGAATCAAAGTCTTGGAATATTTAATTTAAAGGATTCAATTATTGTTTAAAGAAGAACTTTCTATGATGGAAGATAGTCAACACTTGAGGATGAACAAGCATATGAACCAAAAGGAATTTATTAATATCAACAAAATGTTATTTTTGACAAATAGGAAGACAACAACACATGAGAAGGTGAAAGTGGCCCACAATTTCGGCAAAGATTTTGTAAACATATATCCAACTTTTTGTCCCATCACTACAAGACAAAGGTACTGCAAAAAAATTTACACTGTGTGGAAGATTTAACATTACGTCAAAAGGTACCATTTCCATGGGTTGTACAAACATACATGTACGTGTGTTTTAAGCAACAAGATAAATGCTTCAGCTTTAGAAGAAATCGTTCTCTTAAGAATGAGAACAGTTTGATACAAAACACAATTTTTACCTATTTTTAGAAGCTCAGGAGGATACGATAAATATTTGTATATTCATTGTATGTTTCAAGTATAAGGAAATTGTCCTATTTATTATAGGATTGGAGACAGAAACACAAAGAATAATTACACATAAAGATTAATTACTCCTAACATAATTACAATACAATTACAATAAATAGAGAATTATAATATATCTTAACATCCCCCCTCAAACTCAAGCGGGCGGAGCTTCAACCAACTTGAGTTTGAAAATTAAAGTGCGGAAGCGTCCTGGAGAATGAGGTTTTGTGAACAAATTAGCCAGTTGATCGAGAGTGCCAATGGAGATAAGATGAAGTTCACCATAGAGAAGATGTTGACAAATGAAGTGACAATCAATTTCAATATGTTTGGTTCGCTCGTGGAAAACGTCATTGTGGGCAATTTAAAGCGCACTTCTATTGTCACAATATAGATTAGTTGGTGAAGATTGTGATGTCTCTAAATCAGAAAGAAGTCAACGAAGCCACAATATCTCAGAAGTAGTATCAGCGAAGCACGATATTCAGCTTCATGCTAGACTGAGCTGCCAATGTTTGTTTCTTGCTACGCCAAGATATAAGAGAATCTCTAAGAAAAGTACAAAAACCAGTGGTGGAACGACGATCACTAGGATCACCGGCCCAATCGGCATCAGAGTAGGCTCTAAGAATCAACGGAGATGCAGCTGAGTAATGAAGACCATAAAATAAAGTACCCTTGATACACCGAATAATCCGAAAGACAACAGCGTAATGTGTGGTACGTGGAGAAGCCATGAATTGGCTAACAAGATGAACATTATATGAAATATATGTCTGAGTCATAGTGAGGTATATTAGACTACCTACGAGATGCAGATAAAGAGTAGCATCATTAACTAAAGTACCATCTTGAGGTGTAAATCGAACGTTTGGTTCAAGAGGAGTGTGTTCGATTTTACTATCACTGAGACCTACTCGAGAGACAAGATCAGAAGCATACTTAGCCTGTGAGAGAAACAAGCCATTACTCAAAGATAATATTTCAAGCCCTAGAAAGTAACTTAATGGTCTAAGATCCTTCATCTCAAAATGTTTACAAGAATTTCTTGAGCTCTTCAATTCCAACAGAGTCATCTCCAGTGATAATCATGTCATCGACATAAAGAAGCAAGACAACAGTACCATTATAAGTTTTTCGAGTAAAGAGAGCAGAATCATGACCACTGGAAGAGAAATTGAATTGGGTGATAGTCTTCTGAAATTTAGCAAACCAAGCTTTAGGTGCTTGTTTGATACCATAAAGAGCCTTACGAAGGCGGCATACTTTATTTTCCTGACAAGTATATCCTGGAGGAGGACGCATGTAAACCTCTTCTTCTAACTCACCCTTGAGAAAGGCATTTTTAACATCCATTTGAGTGAGTCTCCATTTGCATGTGGCGACAATGGCAAGAAGTGTTCGAACAGAGGTGATGCGTGCAATAGGGGCAAATGTTTCTTCATAATGAATACCATACTCTTGAGTCAACCCTTTTGCCACAAGACGAGCTTTGTAACTCTCAATAGATCCATTGGAGCGTCTTTATTTTATAAACCCACTTGCATACTACAAGAGTCTTATTAGAAGGAGGATCAACAAGGTCCAAGTGTGAGTTTTCTCTAATGCCTGTAATTCTTCCTGCACAGCTTGCTGCCAATGAGGATCTGTTGCGGCTTCCTTATAGGACTGTGGTTCATGATAGTGAAGCATAGTGCAATAACAATGGTAATCACGAAGGTAAGAAGGTGGATTTATTACCCGTTCAAGAAGCTCAATGGTGGGTGGTGCAGGATCAACAGTCGGAACAACATCATTAGGAGTGGTTTGAACATCGGAAGAGGTTTGAAGCTCACTAGAAGAACCTGCATATGTCTCAGAACCTGCATATGTGTCACTAGGAAAAAGGTCGACATCAGGGTTAGTAAAGAGAGGAGTGGAAGTAGACGGGATTGACTTAAACTCTGACAAGGAAGAAAACATTATATGTTCCCAAAACACAACATGGCGAGAGATTCGAATGAGTTCGGACATTGGATCCAAACATCGATAACCTTTGTGTTCAGTGCCATAACCAAGAAAACAACACAGACGAGCACGAGCCTCAGGTTTAGTATACTCATGGGGCTGAAGGAGGACAAAACAAGCACAACCAAACACCTTAAGTGAGTTATAATTTCGTGTAGTGAGATAAAGACACTCAAAAGGAGAGATATTACCAAGGACAGAGGAAGGGAGACAATTAATTATATGGACAGCGGTAAGAGTGGCTTCACCCCAAGCGCGTTCTAGACAAGAGGTTGAGATAAGCATGGCACGGACTGAATCAAGAATGCGACAATGCTTTCTCTCAGCACAACCATTTTGTTGAGATGTGTATGGACACGAAAATTCAGACAAGGTACCCTGCTCAATAAGAAATGGCAAGAGTTTAAAATCACGATATTCCATGACATTATCTCGCTGAAAGATTTTAATGACTTTAGAAATTTGTGTTTGAATCATTTTGGCAAAATTGATGTAAATTTGAGGAAGATCGTGTCTATTTTTCATCATATATATCCATGTAAAGCGAAAATAATCATCAATAAATAGAAAAAAAAAATATCAAGAACCTCCCATAGTAGGTGCGGGAGCAGGACCCCAAATATCAGAATGCACTAGATCAAATCGTGAAACTGAAATGGAAGTACTTTTATTGAAAGACAAGGTTGGTTGTTTGGCAGTTTGACAAGCAGTACAATCAAAAGACTCATTGGTGACAGATCCTAAATAAACTTGAGACACTAGAGGACGTAACTTACCAATTGAACTCTGGGCTAGACGATGATGCCATTGTTGAGTGGACGAATGTGTGGAAGCTGCACAAATGTTTGACTCATGAGGAATATGCAGTTCAGTGAGCTCATATAACCTTCTGATCTTACGCCCAGTTCCTATGAGTTGTCTGGTCAGTGGATCCTACACACGACATCCAGAGGTAAGCTTAAATCAAATAGAGAGATAGAACATGTATGGCTTATGTGCATAAGAGATCCATCGGCAGTGTGGATAGAAGGATTAATGTCATTTTTGGATAGGGAAGAAAATAAATGAGACAATGATGTCATGTGGTTACAACATGAAGAATCAAAATACCATTTAGAATTACTTGGTGTAGTGGGAAGAGCGGCAAGAGTATTAACCGAAGGAAACAATTGTCTCAAAAGAGACTTAATATTTGTGATAGACCCAATGGAGGTGGGATGAGATTGATTCCTATTCTGATTAGACTGTTGAGGACGAGTGGGACAATTTTGAATCAAGTGACCGGATGTCTTGCAGTATCGATAACAATTTGAAGCTATATGACCCTTTTTCATGCAGTTATAAATTCAACAATATGGAAATGGAAGAAAGAATGTCCAAAATTACAACAACTACGACAATATTTATCCATTATGAAGGAATAAGATTAGCCAAAACAACACCGTGTGAGAAAATTGATAAAACGCTGATGGTAAAAAAATGAAGAGATCTCATTGAAATACCACAAGAAAAGGAAATTACAAGATTGAATTGACCGCAGGAGGAAAATATGTAACAAATAAGATATGGTGGATTATTAAGCAAATCAATGAAGCACCGATGGGTAGCGGCGGTGGGAAGAAAATAAAAAGGACTACACATTAAAGAACACTCCTCAGATTAGGCGTGTCCCACACGTGTCCGACACCGACACTTGTAATTACACTGAATTATATCCTTTTTTAAAATTATTAATTGTGTCGGCATGTCAGTGTCCGTGTCGTGTTCGGTGTCCGTATCCGTGCTTCATAGATTTTTACACGTTAAAGAACCAAGGGCCAAGAAAATATTATTATTTAAGTGGAAATGTGAAGACTCTCTCCAATATAAATAGAAGGTCCTAGCAAGCAAGAACTCAACAATTTTTTAAGAGCACACATACGACTTCAAAATCCTCTGAAGCAGGGGGTGGATCTAGACTTTAGAAATATGTGGGGTTAAAATTTCAAAAAGAAAAATGCAAACTATATTTAAAATAAGAAATAACATTGATTGAATAGTACAATAAAAATCGTCTTCTATCCATTTGTTGAAAATGAGATAAAATGACATCATTGTTAATTGTTAAAAGAACATTTGTTTCTATATAAGTTACAAGACGGTCATTTAGCCACTGATCATCCATTTTGTTACATATGTTACTCTTCACAACTTTCATAGCTGAAGTACACGTTTAACACTTGCAGTTGCTACTGGCAAGAGTAAAGCCAACTTCAAAAGTTTATAAACCATAGCAAATGTGTTGCACTTATTTGTTTCCACGAGTTTGGCACAAAGATCTTAAATCCCTTTCAACTTAGCAAATTTTGGGTCAGATCGAACATTTGTAACATAATTCTTAAGTTGACGGCGTAACACCACTTCCAGCACATCTATAAAATTATTTGGATAAAACTCAGTCATCCTCAATAATTTGTTCACATCAAAAGTTACAAATGACTTTGCAGGACTCAAGCATGAAACACAATATAAAAGTTCAGTATTCTTTTGTGTTTTTATCTATTATTAAAAATAAATAAAAAAGAAAAGGAAAAAGCATGTAGGGCTTTAGCCCCACATAGTCACAACATACATCCGCCCCTGCTCTGAAGGCATAATAAAAGCTCTATTTACAAATTGTACTCAAAATATGAAATAGAAAGCTTAAGGAAGCTCTATTTTTCTTTGAGCTTTCAAGCAAGATCGATACATACACTTTAAAAGCATTCAAGCAATTATAAAAGTCTCTCATTCATAGAAAGATAGATGTTTATAAAAGTTTGCTCATAAAAACGAGTTGGGTGAACCCGTAAAAGATCTAATGTGGTATAAGAAAAGAAGGAGTTGAGATTAAGTTATAACTTAATTGCCTAACGGAAAATCTCAAGTAATGTTGTATTGAAACTTGTGAATTTTGTATTAAATATATAACTTTTTAATAAATAATTGTTGTTTTTTAATAAAAAGATGTTGCTGTTATTTCTTTAACATGTATAATATTACACATGTTTGACAAACCCGAGATAAAAAATCTATAAAGTATTTAGTTTTTTTTATTAGATATATTTCAATTTATCTTAAAGTGTATAATTCTATTACATTTGTTCTTAAATATAAAACCCTATTGAGATATTACTTTGTCTCTTCAAATTGTATCTTTATCTACTCAATTCACATGCAATGTACAACGTAACGTACTTTTGAAATGGACAATGTTGTTCCTCGCAAAAAATTGCATCCCCAAAGCATCACGAGATAAATTGGTATTTACAATAAGATAAGTAATTATTTTACTAACACCACCCCCATGTATGGTTAGTGGGGGTGTTTTTAACGGCTGTTCCAGTTCGGGATAAATTTGTTGGATATTTCTTCGTTGTATATTTCAATGGCCTTTAAGAAAAGGAAAAAAGAATGAGAAGACAAAAAAAAATGTCACAACATTGATTTTTATCTTCGAACAATAACAAGGTATATTTTTTTGAGGTAACCAATAACAAGGTATATATTTGAATGTATATTAACTGGAATTTAAATTTATAATTTAACGGAAATTATCAAGTTTTCAGTCAGGAGAATTCAAGCGGAAACTATGTGGCGTGGAATTAATTTTTTGAATGACAAATGTTTTTTTTTACCAACTGAATGACAAATGTTAATATGTTAATTACTATGTTAGTTTTTCCCTCTGTCAAGACTTGAACTCTAAACTTATAACTCCTTAACTTTTAGTGTAAATAAGTTGAACTACTCAATCCCACCACATTGGATTAAATTTGATGTTTATTACAAGGATTTAAGGGATACATACACAAATAGTGTAAACTCATCGTTACACGGTCATTCAATATAAAAATCATACTATTTTTTTCATATTATATTAATATAATTTAATTTAAATAACAGTGTAACATTTCCCGTAAGAAACATTATAACATATGAAGAAAAAAAGAGTGTAACATTTTTTTATGATTATCAACTTAATATGTTTTTTGACAAGATCGTATATATTATATTTAATCTTAAAACTCTCTAAAGAAAAAACTTATTTTAATTTCGTTCTTTTTGAAAAAGTTATAACAAACATTCCCATTATAGATTATAGATATGCAAGAATCGGCTCGATGAATTTGTACATACAGTTGCATACAAATGATACTCTCACACCAAAGATTATAGATATGCATCAAGAACCAATCAAATTTAAATGTAAACCAAATGAAAACAATTAAATAAAAGTAAATTAATATAATAATATTTTTATTATTATTTCTATAATGTCGCCTACAAAAGCCGGTATAAGTTCATATTATATCTATACAAAATATTACATAGACACCCAACTCTTATTTTACACAGAGAAATAGAGAAAAAAAATAGATAGAAAAGAGGGAAGTAATGATATAATAGGTCGACGATTGAGAAAGATAAAGAAAATGAAGGACGTTAAATGAGTGTTGATTTTTGTAGGGTGTTCAAATATCATCGGTGTTTATGTCTTCACATTATTGCGACAACAACAAATATCTTCTTTCATACAATCGCCACCTCTTACAAAGCCTTGTGCGATGCACATTTTATGGCAGACTCCTTGTCCTCCGTTTCCACATTTTGTTTGTTTTTCTCCACAACTATATCCAGCAGGATCTTGATTTGCTGCAATCAAAAGAAAATTAAATCCATGTGGTTAAGGGAGGGCATGTTTCATTAAAATTTTATACAATAGATGCTAGTATATGGTTTTAACAAAAATAAATAAATCATCATTGATCTTAGAAATAGATGACACCTTAACATTTTTGCAAAAACTAGAAGAAAGGTAAAAATATAAAACAAACATTATTTCATTACCTGCTGCAACCGAAACTAAAGCAATGCAAACAATGCAGAAAAGAAAAAGCTGGTTATAACGAGAAGCCATTGTATACTATTTCACCTTATATTTTCTTTTTTCAAGATCGATGACTTACATGTTCATTATATAGTTGAAGAGTTATGCTATTTATAGAGAAACTAATTTATTTTTTTACAAAATAGAGATACTAATTATAACGAGAATTCATTGTATAAGAATGAATTATGAACATTGGATTTGAATCTTAACGGAAAATTTGGCTAGTGGAAATAAAAATGGACAATGCTAAGTATAGCAAACAAAATCATCCCAAAACTTCCATTCATGAATATAAGATCCTTTTACAAAATTAGTGTCCATTTTTTTTATAAGATCATCTTAAAAAATCAAAGGTTCAATAATTAACTTATCATAAAAATATCCATAATTGAATGAAAAAATAGACAAGATCAAATAATTTCTCTCTCTTAATAATTGTTATTTTATAAATGTAGTACAAGGTTGTTAACCATTGGTCATTCTTAGGGACCTCTGAATTATCAATAACATATAACAAGAACAATAATAAACATATAAATTGGGTGGATTTTGTTTGTAGAACATGAAAACAATATGCAATTGAAAATATCCTTGAAATTTGTTGAGAAGTGTTTTGAAAACTTTGTTGCCTCCTTAAAGCCCCCCTTCAAAGTTAAGTATTTATTGGTGAAGCCGACGACTCAAGAGGATTAGTGTGCACTTTTTACCCTTCCTGACGAGGTGACGAAGGATGAAAGGATAGCCTCTAATGGTGTCGGCTCTTCTTCCGGGCAAGTTGGTAGGAGGGCTTGCATAGGTCAGTTTCCAAAGTATTGGTCGGAGGACCATTCTTTCATCCTTCCAAGTACTTACACTTTTAAACATGGTGACTGATAACCGAAAAAATAGTTGGTTATCACATTGCACTTATCCTCCATAATAAAAGATAAATTGAGTGAATGCAAGGCCTAAGGAATCTAATGGGTTACTACTATTTAGAATGTTGTAGTTTTAATTAGTTTTTAGTGTTATTTAATAATTTTAAACTAGTAATGCTTGTTGTGGGTGTTTGATGAAACGTGATGAGGATTAGAACTAGAGATTTGGGAAGCTGCAACATGGATTAAGATGCTTCATTGAGGATATGAAAAGATGTAGCACCCTGGATCACTAGCCATGTCGTACAAATAGTACGAACTTAGGGGATCACTTCTGGCCTTTGCTTGATATGAAGTGGCCAACTTGAAGTGACTGTCCTTGTACTATGAAAGGACAACCACATGGTAGTGCCAAGGGTCCAAAATTTTGATAGTGATTTGAGAGGCCAAGTTCCAACTAGGGTTAGCAGCCTTAGAGTTCTCACTACATCTCATTTTCTCCATAGATGAGCATGAGGGGTAGTTTTTAGTTAATTATAGTTAGGATTACTTGGTGATCATTTTAGCTCACCAATTTCATTCAAGGATTGTAATCTTGTATTAGCTCTATTTATCTATCGATTTAGCTTTTCATGTTTTCATTTTGTTTTACTTCATCTTCGCCTTTGTGGTTTATCTCACTATGAGCTAAATCCCTTTTTGTGGTTTAGACATGACGAGGTTATGATATTCTTTGCATAATATTTATAAAGCTATAACTTCGTGTTTCTTTCAAACAAACTGATTTAACTCAAAATCTTTGAAAGTAAAACTTGATCTCTTTTGTTTTCAATGCTATATTTCCCTGAGACTGAGAGGGTATTGGAATGGAACATTTTGAAGGGATCAAGAAAGACTAATTTGCACGAGCACTAGATCTTGGAAGAGCTTTTTAAGCGTTGAGATCTAACTAGGACTCTTATCATAGGCCAAAGGCTCAGCAGAATAACACTTCAATGTGAAAATTTGATGATCTAACCTAGCTATGTTACATGTTAAGATTATGTGATTGTACTCCGAACAATAGTCTTCACGTGCTTAACATGAAGGATGTCTGCACAACACTCCATGTAGCCACCGCGCTGCTACGAAGCCATAAAAAGCTATAACTCTGTTGATCATGGTAAAGCCCTGTCATAACTGAAGCTTTGTTTAAACCACACTTTTAACTTTGAGAATTTCTAAGTCTTTTACTATTTTCCCAAACCTTTAACTTTTATTTTATTGTTTTGACAAATGATTTATTTTATTTTCCTGCAAACAAGTTTTCTACTGAAAGCTATAGAGTTATAGCTCCCCAGTCCTTATGGGGTTGATTATACTATAACTTGGACAGTGTATACTTGCATTAAGTCTTTCCATCTGAAAATACTAATAGTTTTTTAGGAGACACCAAGTTTTTGGCGCCGGTGCCGAGGGCTGCAAGGTTTTATAGCTTTTGATAGTTTTTCATTAGGTAGTTAGCTTGTTTGTTTTTGTTAACTTGTATTTTGGTGAGTGTTTAGGAGGCGTGTCATGAATTCCCAAGTCATAATCTTCACCAGAGTTTGATCTTGATACTGAAATAGAAAGGACTTTCAGGAAAAGGAAGCACTTGTTCAAATCTAAGACGAATCAAAATCTAAATGAGCTAGATCCCAACTTTGTACAGAGCTACAACTCCAACAAGTCTAGCTCAGAGGAGGAAAATTTAGTCAACATGGATAACATTAACATTATTGACATGGAGAATGACAAGGATATGTTCATGAGGGAGTATGCAATGTTTAATCCAAATACCCTTCATACTAGCATATTGACGCCAAAAGTTACTACTGCTTAGTTTAAATTCAAACATATGATGTTCTAGATGCTACAAACCATTGGCCAATTCTCAACAACAATCACACATGATCCTCATCTACATTTGAAGTAGTTCATTGAAATAGCAAAAAATGATGCTTTCAAGCTCAGGCTGTTCTTTTACTCTCTTACTGGTAGAGCCAAATCATAGCTGAACTCTATGGAGCCTAACTCTGTCACCACATGGAGGGAACTTGCTGAGAAGTTCTTTGTCAAATACTTTCTTCTAGTCCTTAATGTAAGAAAGAGGAATGATATTACATTTTTTAAGCAGACTAATGAAGAAACTCTTTTTGAAGCTTGGGAAAGGCTTAAGGAATTATTGATAAGGTGTCCTCATTGTGGGATACTTGTGTACATCCAAATGGAAACCTTTTATAATGGGCTTCTTTCTACAACAAGACTTATGCTAGATGCCTCTTCAGGGGGTGCATTGTTGAGCAAGTCCTACCAAGAATGTTACGATCTGCTATAATCTATAGTTGCTTATAGCTACTAGTGGCCCACTGATTGCATGCAAGTGCAGTGCAAAGCTATAGCCCCTGCCTCAACAGAGAAGAAAACACGAGGTCCTTTTAATGTGTCTGAAGCTACAACTTTCATTGCTCAGAAGGCTCGGCTGACACATTATGTCAAGAAGTTAGTAACCAAAGATGCAACATCAAAAGATGAAGAAGTGGCGTCAGAATCAATTATTGTTGTTCCAAAACAACCAACACTATCAATTATGTTTATTGTGGGGGAAGGCATGTGTATGAAGAATTCCATGGGAACCCAGTGTCTGTCAACGAAACAAGGACTATAGAAAAAGGATATCATTACAAAGAGAAACATATTAGGAGGCTTTGAGACTGCAACAATGACTATTGAAAGCAGCATGTCAATTCAACACAAGATGCTAACAAAGATGAAGGATCCAGGTAGGTTCAATATTCCTTGTTTTACAGGTGGATTTTAGTGTGAGCAAGCACTTTGTAATTTAGGGGCTAACATCATTATGATGCCTAAGTCCATTTTCAAACAATTGGGAATTGGCCAACCCAAGCCTACTACTGTCAATCTGCAACTTGCTGATAGATTATTAGTTCACCTAGAAGGAAGTATTAATGATGTAATTGTGCAAGTAGATAAGTTTGTATTTCATGCAGACTTCATCATGCTTGATTTTGAAACTGATGTGGATATTCCTATCCTTATGGGGAGAACTTTCTTAGCAACTAGAAGGACTCTTATTGATGTGTTCAAATGATAACTGACCATGATAGTGAATGATCAGTGATGAGTAAAACCGCAAGTGCACGGTTCTACCGAAGTAGTAAAAATAGAGTATCGTTCCGACAGGGAGTTATGAATTCAATTAACTTTTAATAATGATTAGATGAAAGTTTCAAAGGTTAAAAGGTTTGGATTTTTAATTAAAAGAAAATAATAAAAATAAAAGCACCTAGGGATTATTGGTTCACCTTGATGACAAATCCTTCACAAAACAAACCCTAAACCTAAACTTTATATTCGACCTACTTTCTAAAGACAAGTTTCTCTTAAGCGTATCAAAGCTTCTTTCGAAGTGCAGTGAGTGTGTTCCTCTAGCAACCACGCCTATTCTCATGGTTGATTGCTATTAGAATCCTTGAAGAACGAAACTTTATATGTCTCAAGGTTTGCTAGACTATTCTCATGTTTCGCAACCCTTGTCTAAATTCACTTGTTCCAATATCAAAACTCCGCTCTCGCTTTATGAATTGATATTTGAGATGATGAATTAACAAATACTAACCCTCCGCTCTCGCTTTATGAGTTTGGCATTTGTTAATTC
>Ga0228711_1008373_pt1 | contig 14529 bp, 6 predicted proteins | sample MedpolnodulmetaG_2_FD_177996 | JGI IMG/M metagenome (GOLD analysis project Ga0228711, IMG submission 177996) | Root nodule microbial communities from Medicago polymorpha collected in Santa Monica, California, United States - brown nodules | ecosystem: Host-associated > Plants > Roots > Nodule...
TTCTCTTTTTCTCTGTTTTTTTTTTTTTGCTTTTCTGTATTTTCTTCGAGGGTTTTGGCCTAGTCCCCCCTCTTGTATTTTTTCCCCTTTTTTTAATAAAATTTTGAGATTGGCGGTATAGGATGGGAGTTCATCGGGGTGCCAACCTAGTTGGGATGTCGTTGCTTCTCCTTGATGCATGTCCTGTTTCCTGGTTTACCGAAAAAAATAATTGGAATGAAGAAAAAGTAAGTATAAATATAATCATGTAGTTGGTTACACTTTTTAAATGATATAGGAAAAAAAATATTCATATCGTGTTTGTTACATTTGTTTTAATACTTAAATTTATTCTTATCTATTTGTTACATGTGTTATTTGTATTGAAAATTGAGGGTATTTTTGGAAAGAAAAATTTAGCACAAAAGTGCTGAAAGTGGTAGTTTTCTTTATATATAATATAGATAAACACAATCTGAATTATAATAAAAGCCCACCATGACCTATCACGTTAAAAATTTAAATCTTTACTTAAAAAAATTCCTTAAATATTTTATTTATTCAAAATATTTTTTAATGTAATTTTTTTAAATAAAAGTATATAATACTTCAATAAGTTAAATATTTGAAGACTTCTTTTTTTTTCACATTTTATAAGACTTAAATTGTTTAGAATGTTCACAGAGAATTGATTTGTCATATCATATTTTTAGAATATTTCAATTAAGATTTTGGTCTAATTATTTTAAATTAGTATTTAATTTAGAGTCATTTTGAATAAATTGTCGTTGTTGATTTATTGAATCAAGTAATATATTATCATTATTATTGGTCAATTAGTAGCTTATGAATGAGAGTAAAGTAGACATGACTTACCTTTATTGGTGTATAGAAAATGCGCAATTTGACAGGTGTGAAAAGAAGAAAAATTAATAAAACAAATGGGTTGAATTGTGTTTTCTTTTTCTTCGTTTACTCCTACTAAAGTCACTGGTCAGAAGCAGATAGCGTCCAACTTCTGAAGTGATAATCAGAATCTAAATGCAACGGATAAAACAGAGAGAGAGAGACAGAGAAGAAAGACACAAAACAATTATACAGGTTCCTTCCACAAACCGGAAGTAGTCATGTCCCCCTTGCACTTCCAAGGAGAGTTCACTAAGAATGTAATATCTGATTACAATTGCTCAAGCTACAACTAGCACGAGACTTCAAATTACTCAAGCACAACTGCAAGAGATTTCCTATGCTCCTGAAAACAGTCAAGAGACTTCCAATGTTCAAGCACAACTGCAAGAGACTTCTATTGCTCAATTACACAAGCAAGAGACTTCTAATCAAACAGAATTACAAAGACGTTTGTTTGAGTTTGAACACTTGATATACAATCAGTGGTGTTCACAATACAAATCAGATACAGACTCTTAAGACTCTAGAATTTCTAAGATATAAACTTTGATAAGAAATTCTAAGTGACTTTAGATGCAGAACAATAACAGAGTTTGGCACTTTGTGAATTGTTGTATGAGTCTTGATTTTGTGTGTGTCTGCATATCCAACTAGCAGGTCTTCACTCCTTTATATAGAGTGTGAAAGATACGTTGGAAATTGCCAGCACATTAAAAGAGTCGTTTGAAGCTTGATCAAAATCACCAATGATCTTTTTCCTGATATGGTTATTGTCCTATGAAGGATCAATTTCAAATGCATTCCTAGTTGGAAGGAACATTACTGCAGGCATAGCTATTATTCTTGTCTTGATGCAGAGACACGAACAAAGTAGTGGAGGAAGTGGTTCTACAATTCGTACAATTGTCCTTTGTCAACGCTCTTGAGAGAACAAGCATCCAATGCTTTCAAATCCTTTCAAATTGACCGTTGCTTCACTCTTTCAGTCTTCTGCAATGCTGGACGAGATTAAATCCATTAGTCAACCTTTGAAGCTTTAAGTCTCTCATCTTCTAGTGATATTGCTTCTGATGAGATGCTTCTGACGAACTTGCTTCTGATGACGTCATCACTTCAGGAGGACTTATCTTCAGGAGCACTTCTCTTCAAATGCTTCAAGCTTTAATATTCTTGATTCCTTTGCTCTCTTTTGTTATTTCAGAATCTTATAAGATATCAAAAAAAACATTGTCTATGGTCCTGTACACGTGAACAAATATTAGCATATCCAATTGACACTTTTTAATACGTTGTTATCATCAAAACTCTAAGGGTAATGTATGTTAAACACATTTTGTTCCAACACGCTAGTCATGCATAGGGTGGGAAAAGTAATAGTCTAAAAGAAAACGTTTTGAGCTATAAAATGGAAGCATGCATCACAAGGGGGCTTTGACGTTTTGTAACATCACGGTTTTGGAGAGAATTAGAGCTGCAAACAGTAACTGAAGGGGAGAAGCACATGGAAACTCAATAGTAGTGGCGATTGGAAAGAAATTGATGAGAAAAGCCGGAAACGACGGAACTGTATCGGTTTAATTTACTTACTATGTTGTTTATTTCTTTGACAATATCTAGCTAATTTTCTCTGATTGAATCTTTTAGATAAATTTATTTTGAGTTATTGTAACATGTAATTGTTAAGTACTTTTATATACGATTGCGACCGAGTTTTATTCAGATTTATTTATGCTTATTGCTTTTTGTATGTTTATGAATGAGTATTAGCCCTAACTTTCTTGAATGTAAGAATTGATCGTGCACTTTGAATGACCACTAGTCATGGCTTTAAAATCTGAACTAGGAAATCTATTTATCATAATTAATTAAGCTATAGATAAAAAATTGTTGGGTTATGATTTAGATATTAACGGTTATAAAACCTTCAATGATTACGAACTCACCAAATATATTAGGGAGTTGTAATCGGATAAGAGGGTTCTGAGTCAAGAGATTGATCTAAATCGTTTTCTTAATTTATCATAATAATAGATGCGCAATTGTAGAAATTAGACGCAATTACCAAGTAGCAAGAAATAAAAGATTCGAAAGACCTGGCCACTTTAATCTCTAATATTTTCCAAACCCATTTATTTTTATTTTTTTTATTGTTAAACTCAAACATATGCTTTGCATTCCCCCATATGGTAAATCCTTATTATAATTCAATTGTCAAGTTGAGATTGAAACAATCTCTGTGGAGACGAATTTATTTTATTACTTCGATGCATTTTTAGTACATTTGTTGAAAGTCTATCAAGTTTTTGACGTCGTTGTCGGGATTGTTGATTAATTTCGACAAAGCAATTTATTTTTATTATGATTTTTTTATTTAATTTTCTGTTATAAAAATATTAAAAAAAATTGAAATTTTTTTTATGCTCTTTGTGTCTTTTTCATTGTGCTTTGCATCTAAAATGTTTATCTGAGTTTTGTAGCAATGTGGGGAAGAAGACTACTCATAGATACCGAAGAGATAATTATCCTTCGGTATGAAAATTATAAGTTATCTCTCCGTATAAAAGATTTGGATATAAGGTTGAAGGTGAGATGTGAAATTTGTGGTAACAATCGTCATAATGACTATTGTAAGTAGCATTGTGTAGAGAAAGAAGGGCAACATGTGATCAATAATGATTATAAAGTTGAACTTGAAAATATGTTAGATGAATTCTTGAGGTTCAGTCGAGTTTCGTTTGATAAATTTGAAGCAATATGGTGATCTTGTTGATAAAGCAGATGAGTGTGAAAAGAAATTGGTTGAGATTGAGATGAAGCGACATGTCATCATGGTTCAAGCTGAACATTTGAAAAATAAAAGTAGCAACATAGAAGAAAAGCCACAGGTGAGGCGCATCGATTTGTAGCTTACAATTAAGACTCAATCAATCGAGATGAAGGAAAACAATATTCATTTGCAAGAAGAGACTCATTCTTCTCTAAAGTGGGAGGTCACAACTTCAAGAAGTCTATTGGTGGAAACATGGAAACATCTACTTCTTTGTGCCAAATTCATGGAATTCCTACCAAATAAGAGGAAGAAGAAGGAAGATGTGTTCTTTCTGTCATTCTTGCCACCTTAACAGTTGGTAAGGCGTCAAGCTAATGACGTCAAAGAAGCACTTGATGGAAGGCAACCCATCGTTTTTCTAATGTTTGTTTATTCTGCATGTATTTCTATTCAGTAAATAAAAGTGCAAAAAAAAAAAGAGAGAGAAAAAGTGAAAAGATGGATGGAAAAAAAAAAAGAAAAAAAAATCAAAGTCCACGTCAATTTTTTTTCCAATATCTTGTCGTTGTCATATGTCAGTCGTGTTAGTTTTATTCCCTTTTTCAAAAACTTTTATTGCTTGCTTGTTTATTATTAATCAATTTTCTTGTTTCTTGAAATTTTCCAGTTTGATAACAGTTTGTTTCACCAATGATAACATCAAAGTTCATAAGGAGGTTGATGCTTACAAGAAATTTAAACGGGAAGTGTACGGCAATTAGAAAGTTAGGTAGCCACAGTCCCAGAAAACTCAACTTGTAAGGTTCAAGACATGTTTTATTTTTCAATTTTTCCATATATGAGTTTTCCATGCAACTATCATTTCTAGAACATGCGATGTCTGTCTCTCTCTTTATTGATTTATCTAGTTTTGTACACACTAAGGCAAAGCGCTTGGCACCTAGAGCCTTTTTGAGCCCACCTTAAATTTTTATGCTTATAATTATCCTTTGTAAAGCCAAATTGAGCCTTTATGATTAGACTCATTGTTCGGTGACAACCCACATTACAAACCTAGAAGACCTTAGGTATTAATGACCCAACTTTGTTTTGGAATTAAGTTGTTTAAATTGTGTTCAATGTTTAAGTTTGGGATTGCCGTTGGAACTGGCAACGTTCTCAGTTTGTGGTATGGGTACTAAATAACTAAGATGAAAAATGTCTATTGAAAACTGAAAAAACAAAGCACTTAAATTGTGCATAAAAAATTCAAAGAAAACAACAAAATGTATATGAGACAATCCTGTAATAAATATCTCAAAAAAATATAATAAAAGAGTTCTCTAGAACTCAATTGTTGATAACATTGGAGGATTTGGATTGAGTTGGTCTCACTACTACAAAGTATAATGAGCTTAATTCCATTGTTTTGATTAATCTACTTTCCCAAATGCATTTCACATATACCTAATCCCCGTTATAACCAAAAAAAAGTCCTTAAAAGTGTGTACTTGACATTGATTTTAATTGACAATTTAAAAATGTTTCAAACTTATGGTAATATTGTAGGCCTGCATGTCGACTATGGGAACCCTTTTCAAATTTAAGGGGTTTTGGATAAGGACGTTGTTGGTCGAGCAAACCGGCTCTTCATAATGCAGTTTAGGAGATGAACTTTGAGGTTATTATTGATAGGGTTAGTCTATTATTTTATTGTCATTTTTCATTTAATAAGTTTGTTCATTGAGGATAAGTAACTGTTTAAGTTTGGGGTTGTGATGATAGTCTGTCATGTCATATTTTTAGAGTATTTTCAATTAAGTTTTTAGTCTAATTATATTAATTTAGTATTTAATTTAGAGTCATTTCGAATAAATTATCGTTGTTGATTTATTTTGTCAAGTAATATATTATCACTATTATTGGTCAATTAGTAGCTTATGGGTGGCAAAAATACTCATGCCCATGGGTAAAATCCGTCATGGGCATGGGGCGGGTAACTAAATGGGTATCCACGGGTATTTGAATACCCATTATTATATGGATACAAACACAAATTTGATTGTACACATACCCGCGGGTACCCGTACCCGGTAATAATTTAAGTAAAATACTAAAATATCCTTATATATATATATGAGCAATGCAGGCAACACATTTTAACACACACATTTCAACACACTCTCTTTAATTGGTTAAAATTCACATGGGTCCCACCGAATCATGTGGGTCCCATATAAATTTGGTGGGTCCCATGTGAATTTTAAGCAATCGAAAAGAGTGTGTTAAAAAGTGTGTTGCTAGCATTTCTCACGTATATATATATTGAAATTTGGAATGCATGTGAAATTTAGATGTTTATTTGGATGTTCATATGCTTTTATTTTACTTCAAGAATTTGTATTGATTATGTAAGTATCATGAATTTTCTATGGATTACTAGCGAAAAGAAGGGCACCCGCTTTTTTTATTGCGCTAACGTTTAAAAATTATGTACGATTGTTTTTTTATGAAATTTTGATTTTGATTAAAACCAAAAATATAAATGTTTGTTGCTTTCATGTTAAAACAAACCAAACTAACCATGATTATCTATTTCAATGACACCAACAATATAACAAAATAATATGATCTATTCTTTTTTTTTAATGACACCAACTACATTTTTTATTATAGAAAGAGTTGTTTAAGGGTATAATTGGATAATGAAAAGTATAAATATACTCATCTAGTTTGTTACACTTTTTAAATGACAAAGGAAAAAAAACCAAATATATATATATATATATATATATATATATATATATATATATATATATATTGTGTTTGTTACATTTTTTTAATATTTAAATTTATTTGTATCTATTTGTTTTGAAAATTGAGGGTATTTTTGAAAGAAAAAAAAAGTTCAACCAAAAAGTGCTGAAGGGAGTGGTTTTCTTTATATATAGTATATTAGATGTATGATTGATTAAATTTTAAATGGATTATTTATGGATGTTTAAAAGTTGAAGTTTTTTGCTAATTAAAAAAAAGTTATATTTTGAAGGAAAAAAAAAATTAAATTCAAAAATTCACGGGTACCCATGGATGATAGCTCAATACCCGCGAGTATCTGCATAATGGGTACCCACAAAGGTACGGGGCGGATACGAATATCATATTTATCCAACAGGTCGGAAACGGGTATCATATTATCCGTACTCATAGGTATCCATGGCATCACTACTTATGAATGAGAGTAAAGTAGACATGCCATACCTTTATTGGTGTTTAAGAAATGCACAATTTAACAGGTGGAAAAGAAGAAAAATTAATAAAACAAATGGGCTTTTGACCCAAAAAAAGGTGTTGAGATGAGATAGAAAGAAAGAAAGAAGCATTGGTATTAGGCTTGGAGAGAAAAAAACGTGGCACACGACAAGTTGGGATAAAAGAAAACTTTTTGAGTTATAAAAGGGCAGCAAGCATCACAAGGGGGCTTTGACGTTTTGTAACATCACGGCTTTGGAGAGAATTTGAGTTGCACACGGTAACCGAAGGGAAGAAGCATATGGAAACTCAACAGTAGTGGCGATTGAAAAAGAAATTGAAGAGAAAAACCAGCGACCACGGAACTCTATCAGTTTAATTTACTTACTATGTTGTTTATTTTTTGACTATGTCTAGCTAATTTTTTCTGATTGAGTCTTTTAGATAAATTTATTTTGAGCTATTTGAACTATGTAATTTTTAAGTAACTTTTCTATACGATTGCGGCCTAGTTTTATTCAGATTTCTTTATGCTTAATGTTTTTTGTACGTTTATGAATGACTATTAGCCCTAGCTTTCTTGAATGTATGAATTGATTGACCACAAGTCATGGCTTTTAAATCTGATCTAGGAAATTTATTAAACCTAATTAATTAAGGTAGAGATAGAAAATTGTTAGGTTATGATTTAGAAATTAACGGTTATAAAACCTTCAATGATTATGAACTTACCTAAGAGATTAGGGAGTTGTAATTGGAGAAGGTGGTTGATCTGAATTATTTTGTTAATTTATCGTAATACTAGGCGCACAATTATAGAAATTAGACACAATTACCAAGTAGGAAATAAATGATTTGATAGACATGATCACTTTAATCTATAATATTTTTCAAAACCATTTATTTTTGTTTTGTTTACTGTTAAACTCAAACATATGCTTTGCATACACCCATATGATAAATCCTTATTATAATTAAATTGCGAGTTGAGATTAAAATAATTTTTACAAAGACGAATTTATTTTATTACTTCGATGCATTTTCAGTACACTTACTAAAAGTGTATCACAAGCTATAACAATGAGTAATCATACTAAAATATGAAGACACCACTGTCATGATGAACTCTCAACTTTTGATTCTAAAATCCACATAGGATTTCTGATCTCCTGCTCCCTTAACCTCATAAATGCGAACACAGCATAGTGAAGCTGCAAATATAGACAAATTAGGATGGCTTAGTGAAACAAAATAGTTGTTTTGTATTCCCGAGAAGAGAATCATCATCATTGAAATGCATTGTGTCGAACACATTGTTGTATACTTGCTCACCAAATTCCACTTTTGCTTTCAAATTCAACTAGTTCAGATTGTAAACCTAAAGAGACCAATCTACCTTGTTTGTTTTCTCATCACTATCAGATTCAGACCAGGTAGCCATTTTCCAATTTACCTATTTTGCCTTTTCTCATGTTCATGCACTGAAGATTAATTTTTTATTCTAATGATTATTTACTACTTTATGGGAGTGACTTTTTTACCCGATAGTAGATGGGAGTGACTTTTTTACCCGATAGTAGATGAAACAGAAGTAAGAGGCTATGTTTTTGTTGGAAGAAGATAGGTTGGTACTAATAAGCAATAGTTCAGGGAGAATTGGTAAAAGGAACATATAGAAGAAGTAAATAATTGACAACAATGCTCCCACCACCCCCTAAATCAACCAAATATAAATGCTCCAAGAAAGGTGCAATTCAAAATAAACCAAAGTCGTCATGCCAAATCATGGATAGATAGTTATAATATAAAGTTAAAAAATTGACATTGTTGCATTCATATAAATTAATCTTTGTAGTTGGTGATGCAACTATCTATTTCTCTATACTGGAAATGGAAGATTTGAGTAGTGTAGATGAGTATAAAAGATTGTACTCACTTCCTAATTTCACTTGTATGAGTATAAATGTATAATAGTATAAATTGAACTTGAAGTTTTTGTGATCACCAATAAATTCAAACTAAGCATTTGTACTATCCTTATAATCCTAATACCTTCCCCACAACCCAATCTTTCAGTAATTTAGGTATTGGCCACTTTAATCCAAAAAGACATGTATTGCGATTATGTACAAGATCCTTCTCCTATCAAAACTATGTCATTTTTGTAATACTAAAATTGGTTTTGTTGCAAGTGCTTAAGACCTATTTCATGCATTCTCAATAATGACAAATATGAAAATCCAAATTAATTATACCGTCGATTGTAAGGTAGTCGTTTGATAAGTGGTGACATTTTGTAGACAAAATCAATGTGTTATTGTATGTTTTTCAGCAGGGTGCCAAGCCACAATATGTGCAACCTATATACAAAGAAAACCAACAACTTTTTTAAAAAAATAAAATAAAATTGTCAAGATTCACAATGTAACTGCAACTGCAATTCGTAATCAATCAAAGATGTGGGTATCACCATCTTCCCATCAGGGAAACAAAGAACACCAATATTGGGACAAAACCTCCCAATGCAATCCATCCAAATGCGACAAAGAAGGCGGTAACTTGTCTGGATGTGTTGGGGGGAAACGTTCCTCTCCGATCGGTAGCTTAATATAACAATTTCGATTTTTGCAAGGAATATAGTTTTGTAACTATTGGAAAACTTTTCGTCAAGTTTAAGGGAAAGCAATCTGTTGGTTCCATTAATGAATGAATTGTGAATTTTGTTGTTGATTTCCAAATTTCATGAGACTAATAGGCAAGAAATTGCAGAAAACGAAGAGATCGCAATAATAGGAAGTTTTCTCGTATGGTTTTCGTCTTTGAAAAATTGAAGCTGTTTAGAGTGTAGAGATAAATGAATCTGAGGAAGTTACCAAAGTATATAGAATGCATATTTAGGGTCCGTTTGTTACGGATTAAAATAAGAGTGATTTTGACATAAAATAATTTAGAGATTATTTTTTAGAGATTTTATTTTTATGAAAAATCAGAATCTATTTTGTGTTTGTTTACTATAATAAAAATCACTTTTTTAAAACAAATAATTTAGTTTGTTAGGATGCAACTATATAAAAGGGAATTTTTGTTACAAAATTAGTTCAATATTTTAATCCATATTTTCTCTCTCCTCTAAAAAAAATCTATTTTTTGAGAAGCTACTCTTAAGCTTCTCATTTGAAGTTGTTTTTAAATTTTCTTTAGATTTCGATTTTTTTTAAAAAGCTATAATAAACGGATGCAAAACTCTTAAAAGTGATTATTTTTTTAAAAAAAGTGATTTTTTTTTTTAAAAAAAAAGCTATAACAAACGGGCTTTTAATTGTAAAATTCAATGCAAAAGCGAAAAATGAGATAATAAACTCTATTTTTATCATACTCCAAGAGTTTTACTTTTCCCACCCTATGGCTTTCCTCGCACGCCCTACTTTTTTCCACTTTTACCCCTGGTCCGGATTTAGTTTACCGAAATGAATTGTTAGAATTTTCCAGATTTATCCGGGCTTAAAATCCGAAATGGTCTTTTTCCAGAATTTTTTCAATTTTAAGCTTTGAAATTCGTAAAATAAATGCAAATAAACATATAAAACAAAAATAAAAAGAAAAAAGATAAAAACAAGTCATTTTATTGATATTTGAATAATACATTACAATAATGTTGAAGCTTTTTAAACTTTTTACATAAGAACCTAAAACTATTTCTAGGGGGTAAGCTATATCAGTGGCTCCGGCTGATAGGACATACCAGTAGCTTCACTGTTGGTGGGGGAGACAGAGGGGGCACAGGGGCCTCTAGGGAGCAAGAGACCATGATGGTCAAACTTACACCCAGACAGACCAACCTCACACCCAGACTGACCCCTTCCCTATTGACCGATCATATGACCCCGGATGGATTTCCAAAGAGGCCTCTTTCTATGAAAGACCAATGATGGAAACACGTAGAAGAGGAGAAGAGGGTGTGAGAAATTGTGAGGAAATGAGCCTATTTATAGGGAGGGAATGTCTCCATAGGTTATCTACAATTAATGAAGTCAAAAAACGTGTAAAAACACGTTTTTTGAGCAATGCACCGGCCAAAAATGTTTGCAAAACGTTTTCTTTCTGGTGCAGACCACCGGCCAAAATGGTCTAGTGTAGTCCGGATTATATATTCCGGAAAAATATGATATTGGGTGCATCTACGCGAAACTTGACTCTTTCAATAGGGTGGTGGATTGGTTCGGATTTTAAAATCCAGATTGCTTCAGCATTGGATTCTTTTGTGTGTACCACATTACACCGACAATTTTCATGGTTTACAACGCCCAGATACCTTTACCTTTATAAATAGGGGTCCCTGTTTTCATTACAAGTAAACTACACCAGAAAAAAAATCATGGAATTTTGTGGCTTTGACCCGAACGCGAAGCTAGCGGCAGTCTACTATAAAGGTGGAACATCACCCCATCTGTTTAGGATTCGCAATGATGTCACTCTCTCTGGGCTGAAGGGTGAGATGGATCAAATAAACCGTCAACTCAACCATAGAGACACGAGGAGAGTGGTCGGTGTTGAATATTGATGTCCATTGTCCGACTCAGCCGGATCTCTTTGCTTCAGCCAGATGAAACTCACAAACGACGACGACGTGAGAACCATGTTCTCTGTCTTTGGTCAGCACAATACTAGATGACCGATCAAGTTGGGCGCTTCGTTGGTTAGATCTGCTGAACAAATTCTGAAAAGTTTGCACCGACCCAGGAACTACGAAGAGATCAGGGCTTTGTTGGAGGAACCAGAGCAAGAATTTAGTTTAGATCATTCGTGATAATGTGCTAGGTTTTAATTAATCACGTGTTTTATGTTGTTTTAGTTGTGTGTTAGTTATGTGTTGTTGAATTAAGTTGTTGCATTATGTTTTGAATAATATATGTATATATATATATATATATATATATATATTATTTAAATTTTCATTATGTTTTAATTTACGTCAAAGATGTTCATTTAATCGATAAAATAACCAAAAATGTTCATTCCGAATTATGAAATCCAGATTCACATAGGGCCTAAGTGTATTCTGGATTACTAAATCTGGAATTGTTCAGCATAAGATTTCTTTGTATGGACGACATTGCACCAAGAGTTTATGTGGTCCACAACATCCAAGGACCTCTATAAATACACTATCTTCGATTTTCAGCTTCAATACTAGTAAAACACACAAACACACCAAAGAAAACCATGCAAATTTTTGTCATTAAGTTGAGGATCTTTCTCACGCGGTCGCAAATAGATAACTCTCTATTTGACTGCGTGATGAAGATCTTCAGCATGCTGTCAAAAATACAAACAAACACACCAAAGAGACCATGCAAATTTTTGTCATTGTGCTAGGATCTTTGTCATGTTGCCGCAAAATAGATTGCTCTCTATGTGCCAGCATGGAGAAGATCCTCAGCATGCTTTCAAAAATATATAGATACTCCTTGCTGCCTCCTTGATAGATAGATAACTCAAAAGTATCAAGAGGTTGCTATGAGTTAGATCTTGCTGCCTGCCAGATGAATATGTCATTTGGCAAGGCAACAGGATCTAACTCAAAGAAATCCTCTTAAAATCACCTTCCCAAAAGATTCATTATTTCTGTTATTATGGTTTTTTTTTAAAATGTTTATTTGTCTTATGTTGTTTCTATTTATGTTATGTACCTGTGTTCTATTTTTTTCCAAGGCAATCGCAACTAAAACAGTCCAAAAAGAAAGGTCTGGTGCAGTTCAAACTTTATAATCCGGACCACCTTCATGCCTTCCAAATTATAAAATCCGGAAACCCTCAGAAACATTTTGTCCAGTGACGTTTCACCAAAGGTTAGGCCGGTTAGTGGAGTTTGAATGCATTTTTTGACGGTTTTGAATGTGGAACACGTTTTATTTGACTGTAATTAAGACCTATGACTTATTTAAGGCTATAAAAAGGCTTGGATCTTCAACATTTTCCTTCATTCTTCTTCACCTCCTTTCTTACATTTTCTTCAAATTTTCTTAGTTTTTTAGGTAGCTTTTAGGAGTGTTTGTGGTGTCATGGTCATTGTTGACCGCTCATACGACCCCTGCAATTGCATTACAGCTTATGTGGGGGTCGTATAACGGTCAACGGAGACCCTTGACATCAAAGAAAGACACAATATACATATCCTATTTGTCCGGATTTTATTTTCCGGAAACACTAACAATATGGTTCGGAAAACGAAATTCAGACCAGGAGCATTATTGGAATTTTGCAGGGTGCGCGAGAAGGCATCAGGGTGGGAAAAGTAAAACTCCAATATTTATCTTGCAAAAACATGAATTTCCACCTAGGCCCTAAATCCTTCATCTTAGTCAAGATCTTTGCAATCACTTCAAGCATACATTGTACTGGATATGCTACGAAATAAAATTGAATTTATTCTGATTTTTTTTAGGGAATTTATTTTTAATTTTTTTTAGGGAATTTATTTTTAATTTTTTTTATTACTCATAATAATGAATATTGAATATTTTTTATGACAAAATGTAAAAAATTAATTTAATACTTTTCTCTGGTCAACGTAAAAAATTTATATGATATTTTCACTACAAGAAATATTGGATTTTCCTACTAAATTTTCCGACGATATTTCCTAGGAGTTTGTTTCCTACGAATTAGCGACGAAATATTCGTCGGAAAGCATATGTCAGTCAAAGGGGGACCCTTATACACAGAAAGGTGGGGTGTGGCAGCATTTAATTGGCTGCTTTTATCGAGGAAAGCTTTCCTACAAAAACCCAGGCCCCACATGCAGAAAAACGGGTATGTGGATGCATGGGATTGGCTTCCTTTACCGAGGAAAAGGTTCCTAGGAAAGTTGCGGCCCACATGCAGAAAGACGTTGAATAAAGGGTGTGTGGAAGGTTGTGATTGGTTGACGTTACCGACGAATTGTTCGTCTGAAAACTTGGGACCCACATGTGTACTAGTCGTTTGTTACCGTTGCAGCATCTGTGTGTATAAATACCACTCTTCACTCACATTTTCTTCACTCTATTTTTTTCCTTACAATTTTCTTCACTCTATTCTCACTCAATTTTTTTTAATATCACTAAAATTTTATTCTCCATCATTTTATTATCATTGTTGAGGTTTCTAACACAGGTTATTATTGTTATTTTTTTATAATTGATTTCAATTTTACATGTGTTTGAATTTATAAATATTTAATGTAGTTATATATTAAAATAAGTTACATTTTTTTTATAGTTTTGTTGGTTCCGATCCATTTTGAGGTTGTTCGTTGCCGTTGATTTTGCTGCCTCTGCTTAGTTCATCAACTTATTATTTGAGGTTGGTATATTTCTAACTTAGTTTAAAAAATTGCTACAATGGTATATATTAGTAATAAATATTAATTATTAGAAAAATAGTTACTAAAATTATTATATTGTAATAAATAAAGATGTTAGCAGGATTTTTCTAAAAAAATGGTTGTCGGATTAACTTCTTTAAAAAAATATTCAGTGGGATTAAATTAAATTTCAACTTATTAGTTTTAGAGAGAGTATAATAAAAAAAAGTGTTAGCTTGTAGAAAAACTGGTAGTTTAGTTAAAAATGTTTACTTTTAAAAATGTGTGTATTTAT
>Ga0228711_1008375_pt1 | contig 14528 bp, 13 predicted proteins | sample MedpolnodulmetaG_2_FD_177996 | JGI IMG/M metagenome (GOLD analysis project Ga0228711, IMG submission 177996) | Root nodule microbial communities from Medicago polymorpha collected in Santa Monica, California, United States - brown nodules | ecosystem: Host-associated > Plants > Roots > Nodule...
TAGCATTTATCTGATAGTCTTCCAACTGATGTTTCATCCAAAGTAGTTGTGTACAACAACTTGCAGCTGAGATGTATTCTGCTTCTGCTGTAGACATAGCAATAGTTGCTTGTCTTTTGCTAGCCCAAGATATTAGATTCTCACCAAGGAACTGACAGTTTCCACTGGTTGATTTTCTTTCAATCCTATCACCAGGAAAATCAGCATTATAGAATCCAACCAACTTATAATCTAAGGATTTCTGTCATACCCCAATTTTTGACCCAAATTGTCACTAACACATGTCGTTGGACCCTACGTTCGTATGTCATCTGACCCGGATCGATCTCTGATTTTCAGTGGAAAATTCGGCAGAGAGGTATTTTAAAATACCTCATGTTCCGAGTCGGGCCCTCTTCTCTCTTTATTTTTTATCTTGTGTTTAATTTCCATCTTTTATTTAAATTTTTAATTAACTTTAATTTTGTATAAAAATCTTTATTTTTTCTTTTGTAATTAAAACTTTAAAACATTTCATTGGTTTTAGTTCATTTTTCTTGTTGTGCATATCCAATAACATCCAAAAGGTCCCAATCCAAAAACGGCTTCACGCCTCATCTGCAACACGGATCAGGAACAAACTTTGGCCTCAATCCAATCCAAGCACAAGTCTCTGCATTCCTCAACAAACCCTAACATCCAAAGCTGTCACTATAAAAACCAACACCCACACACAGTCTTGGGGACCGAAAAAAGAAGCAAAACCTGCAAAAAGAACACAACAACATCGCAGCACAGGACCAAAAATTGAACAACACAGACCTGCAATCACAACACAACCACAACACAGTCGCGCACGCGCAACGCACAAACCGGACTCAACCTGGCTGTTACAGTACCAGATCGGTACCATCAACGGCTCACATCAAAATCAGCCACACCGACATTAAGACCGTAACCCACAGTCTCAGGCACGGCAAGACAAACCGAGCTCACAAAGGTAATTCTTTTTTTTCCTTCCTTTCTTTCCTCTTCGTTTTCTTTAGATCTAGGAGTTTAGGATGAGTATTTGGGGATTTTGGGTGTAGAAAAGTATAGAGGGGAAGGAGTAGAAGAGAATAGGTGAAAAAAGAATATTTTGGTGCGGCGGCGCCGCCGTCAACGACGGCTAACCGCCGCGTCGGAGTTCGCCTCCGGCCACCCTCCACCCATTCTCCATCGGAGAAGAAGAAAGAACTTTAGAGAGAGAAGAGAGAGTTTAGGTTGAAGAGAGAGAAAGGGGATGTGAAAATGAGGAAAATGGGTCTTACACCCTATTTATATTGCCCACCGAACCGACCCATATCCAACTGGGTTGACCCAGCTTTCAACCCAAACTCTCTAGGCCTAGTAAACCGCTCCAGCAAGGCCCAACGCGCGCCTTCTGTCCTTTTTTCATTTTTTTTACTTTCTGCACACCCCCTGCCTACTGCCTGCACCCCCTGCTGTATTTTATTTTTCTTATTTTCTTTTGCACGTTTTTCTGTCGTTTTCTTCCCGTTAGCATTGCATTTTGTTAATTCTCATGCATTTTAATTAGTTTAGGATTATTATTCCGCATTCATTATATTTAATCATTCATTCTTTATATAATATGGTTTAGTTCGTACATTAGGCTTGAATGTAAATAATTCGTGCGTGTTAAATTCCCTTGCATTTTTTCATCATTTCTTCTTTGAAATTTATTGGTTTAAGTCGCATATTTATCATTCATTTGCCATTTAATTTGTAGCATGGGTTTTAGAAAATGTATTTAGGTTCTAATGTAATTTATTTATTTATTTACGTTTTTTACGCATGATTTTTTTTTTAAAAGAGAAGGAAACTTGCTAAGAAAGCAAGCCCCAAAATATTATATTAAAACCAAAAAGAGAGGGGGGACAAAACCAAAACCCTCAATACATCAAGAGAATCTAAAATTAGTCATGCCTAGCCTATTTCTATTGAACTCTGAACCAATTTGGCTAGGTATATGATCCCACCAAGCATGGGTTTGCAAAGAGATTCCTATGTTGGCCAAAATATCAGCACAGTAATTTCCTTCCCTATACACATGAGTGACAAAGAAATTCATTGAAAAAACCTTGACCTTGCAATTTTCCCATCTGTTCCTTAGCTGCCAGGGAACTATCTTAGATGATTTGAAAGCTAGAGTAACCAAAATCGAGTCTGTTTCTAACCAAAGGTTGTTCCAACCCTTTTGAGTTGCTATTTCAATTGCTATCATAGCTCCTTGAAGTTCAGCAACTAAAGAGTTTGCAATGCCCAAATTAAAAGCAAAGGCACCAATAAAATCAGCGTTTGAATCCCTAAAAATCCCTCCACAAGCTGAAGGGCCAGGATTGCCATTAGATGCTCCATCAATGTTACATTTGAGCCAATGCATTATGGGGGGCTGCGACATTTGATGCGACATAACTTCTTTGATATTTGGAGCATTTCCGTAGTTCATTTTGACTGAGAAGGCCCTTAGCATCACAAAATCTGTCATAGTTGAGTTTGCTTTGAGATTAGAGCAGTTGCTTGATAAGGAGGTGCCAGCAATAATGAGGTTAATAGCTGACCTGACATTCAAATTTTTATCAGTAAATCTTCTTTGATTCCTGCAATACCAGATAATATTCAAACAATAGGTTATGGCTGCAAGGACAATCAATTTGCAGAGAGGGGACCAGCCTCTATTGCACATTTCCACTATATCCAAAATTGAAGAGTAGTTGCAATGAATTTTTGTAATTGAACTCAACCAGTTCCAAATACTTCTGGCAAAAGTGCAATCAATGAATAGATGGTGCAATGTTTCCTCAGACCTAAGGCACATACTACACATAGATGGAAGCTGACATCCTCTAGTTGCTAGATTGTCATCTGTTGGTAATTTGTTTAGCAAGCATCTCCATAACATCAGAGTTTTTGATGGAGGGATATTCTGATTCCAAATAAGCTTGGCCCAAGATATGTTGTTGTTTAAAGGAGAGTGATAAAGGTAAGCATCCTTGAATGATAATTCTCCATTTTGAGTGAGTTTCCAGACAAGACTGTCTTCCTTCTCAATTAAGGGAATAACAACTTTGTTAAGAATTGTTTGAATGTTTGGAAAGATTTGAAGCACACAATCAGGGACATACCATTCATGATTGACTATAAACTTATCCACTGTTGATGTCAAAAAAATATGCAGATTTTCAGGGATTTGTAAAACTTCCACCAATGGTGCACCACACCAATTGTCCATCCAGAAGTTGATATCTTGTCCATTACCAAGGTTCCAGAAAGAATTACCTTGAATGTCAGGAAATTTGTGTTTAATACTGCTCCAAATAGAGGAAAAAACATGATAAGCTATTGGTTTTTTCTTTTTGAGAACTCTACTCTTCAGAAAGATAGCCCAGTGGTGATTGGAATTAAGTAGCTCCCAACACATCTTTAAGTTTGCACCTTCATTGATACTAGATAGGGATCTTATACCAAGACCTCCTTCTTTTAAAGGTAGACACATTCTATGCTAAGGGACAACAACAAGCTTCCTTTGATTCACATCTCCACTCCATATGAAATTCCTCATCCATCTCTCCACATCCTTGATTAGTTTGACTGGCCAATCATAAATAGAGATACAATGAAGGAGCATTGATTGTGCTACACTCTTAACCAACTGGACTCTACCAGCAATAGATAACAAAGATGCTTTCCATGATGACAGCTTCATTTTTACCTTGTCAGCAAAAGGTTGAAAATGTATAGATTTAGGTTTCCCTCTGAAAATAGGCACTCCAAAGTAAGTAAATGGGAGAGACCCAATATTGAAACCAGTTGAGGCAGCAATGTTAAGAAGCCTATGATGATTAATGGATCCAGCATAGATGAAAGATTTGCTTGGATTGACAAACTGGCCAGAGTTTTGAGCATATCTTTGAAAAAGCTCAGTTAAGGTTTGAATATTAGGATTTGTAGCTTTGCAGAACAGCATGATATCATCAGCATATAGGATGTGGGATGGTACTGGGTTGTTTCTTGAGCCAAGAAAAAGTCTCAGCTCACCTTCTCTAACAAGTTTAGTGATGCTTCTACTAATAACTTCCTCAGCAAGACAAAATAATAATGGTGATAGTGGATCTCCTTGTCTCACGCCTCTTGAACAAGAAAAGAAACCATGCAACTTTCCATTAATTGAAATAGAGATTTTTGCAGATGCAAGTATTGAATGAATCCATTTGCAGAACATGTCGTTAAAACCATAAGCTTTAACAACTCTGATGAGGAAACTCCAATCAAGTGTATCAAAAGCTTTTGCAATATCCACTTTGATTGCAAGATTACCACCAAATGTCTTCTTGTGTAATACATTGACAGCTTCAGATGCAAGACATATGCAATCCTTGATGTTCCTTCCACTAATAAATCCTCTTTGCTGGACTGATGTAATAGCTGGCATGATTGATGCTAACCTATCTGCTAAAATCTTAGAAATCACTTTGAATTTGAAATTTGCAACTGCTATTGGCCTGTATTGGTCTACGGAATCTGCATTGTTAGACTTAGGAATAAGCACAAGAGTATTTGAATTAAAGTTTGGCAATAACCAACCAGAGTTAAAAAAACTGAAGAACAGCTTTTATCACATCATGCTTGGTTATTTCCCAATATTTTTGAAAAAAATAGTGCACCAAATCCATCAGGACCAGGAGCACTATCATGATTTAGAGAAAAAACAGCAGATTTAATTTCATCAGGGTTAGGCAATGAAGTGAGCATGTTATTTATCCTATCTGTAATCAAACTTGGAATAACTTCTTCTACCATTCCATCATTGATAATATTTGAGTTTTGAGTGAAAAGATTAGTAAAGTGAGAAACAATGTGCTCAGATACATTTTAAGGGTCATCTAGTAAGACATCACCACTCCTGAGGGTTGTAATGAGGCTAGAGGCTTGTTTGATTTTTGCAACTCTATGAAAGTATGTTGTGTTTCTATCTCCTTCGGAGTGCCATTTGACTTTGGATTTCTCTTTCCAGAATATTTCTTCAAGGTTGAGAGAATTTTCAAGATTTAATTGTGCATTCTTTTCTTGTTCTAACAAATCATCAGTGTATCCCGTTCTTTCAATTTGATCTTGTATATCATCTACCAACTGGTTTGCAGTGTTGACTTGAGAATGAATATTTCCAAAGGTGTTATGGTTCCAAGTTTTGAGGTTTTCTTTGAGAAGTTTCAGTTTTTGGGTGAGAACATACATTGGGCAACCTGTGATATGTGTGTTCCAGCTTTGTTTAATAATGTTGATGCAATCAGGGTGTTCAGTCCAAACTTTTAAGAATTTGAAAGTTGAATTGTGTTGGGTGTGTTGGTTATTGAATTGAAAAAGAAGTGGGTAATGATCAGACCTGAGTTTAGTGAGTGTGGAAACATTTGAAATTGATGCTGCAATGATCCAGCTAGGGTTAACTATGACTCTGTCAAGTCTTCTTTGTATGCTGAATCTTCCTTTTCTGCCATTGGACCAGGTGTAGGAAGCTCCTCTAGTATAGAGATGAATGAAATTGTTGGTGTCAAACCATTGTTGGAATTCCTCCATAGCTAATCTAGAAGGAGAGTAGTGGCTTCTTTGCTCATGAGCACCTAAAATGGTGTTAAAATCTCCTATACAACTCCAGGGTAAGTCATGTTGAGAGTGGAGATGTGTTATGGATGCCCAAAGACTTCTTCTTCTGATATAACAAGTAGATGCGTAGACAGCAGTTACACCAAAATCTTTGCCAGCCACATCAATTTTAATGGAAATGGATTGATCATTAATATCAAGCAGGGTGGGGGATATATTGGATTTACATAGACACCAGAGATTAGGTAAAAGATTATGCCTATCATTGACTGCAAAAACCTTAAGCCCTAGGTTGTTGAGCCATCTTTGTGATAAATTAGAAATATGCATCCATGGTTCAGCCAAAAAATATATGTCTGGTTTGTATTTAGCTAGTAGTTTCTTTGTGGCCAATTTTGTAGGTGAATTGGCCAAACCTCTCAAGTTCCAATAGAAACACTTCATTTAAAAGGCTTGGGGTTACCAACCTTCGATCTGGTAGCGTAGTTTCCTTGCTTTGCAATCCTTGCCTTCTCAGCCTTCTTCTTTGCTTTTGTGGTCACAATTTGAAAACCTTGATCTGCTGAACCAGGGTTTGCTGAATCTGCATCTTGGTTTACATGCTGAACTTTTGTTAAACTTGTAGTAGCACCTGAGTTTGTGCCATCATTTCCTTCATGATCTGTTGCTGGGCTCTTGTTTACATCATTATCATCTAGTTCTGCCAAATTCGCCCATGATTCTTTAAGAAAGCTGACATCTTTCAAAACCACTTCAGGGGTGGTATTATTATTAGCAGGCATATCTGTACCAATATCTTCATCATGCCTTTGAGTAGCATCTAAGAATTCTGATTCATTCGAACTAGAGGCGTCCTCCACTTCAACTTCTGCAATATGCACCCTGTTTCTGTCCTCCAAGTCTTCATTGCGTGTAGCTTGCAGCTAAGCATTAATTTCATTTTCCAGATTTACATCTTCTTGGTTTCTTCCTGAATTCACAGGTATGGCGGATGATTCAAGTTGTATCACTTCTGGCAACTTCTTCTTTTCAACATACACCTTGTTTTGTACAACATTCATATCATTAACATTTGTTTTAGGTTGCACCATCGTTTCTTTATCATTCATTTGCCTTCTTCTACAGATATCCACATAGTGGCCAACACTCTTACAATAGGTACAGAAATCAGGGAGATTCTCATACTCAAAATCAACAAAGAAGGCATAACCCTTCCTTTCTACCATCACTCCATGCCTTAACTGATCAGACAAATCCAAATCCACTAAAACCCTAGCAAAGTGACCAAAGGATCTCTCCATCAAAGGTTTGCATGATATGTTGTCAGTACAAATAGGGGTTCCAACACTGCTTGCTATGGCAAACAGAATGTTTTTTCTCCAGTATTCCTGAGATAAGCCATAAATGCGCATCCAAACTTGCACAGATGTTTGGTTTTGATTTTTAGGGTTGAAATCTTTGGTCCAAGTGAACAGCTTTAAAATACCAGGTTTAATATTCCAAGTGCTAACAGATCTAACCCTTCTTAAATCCTCTATGGAAGAAAAAGATAATTCAAAGAAACCCTTACCAATTGATGTTATCCCCCATCTTCCTATGGATTTCCAAATGCCTGTTAGCTTAGCTCTCAAGTCATCCACATTAATTGGTGAAGAACCCTTTGGAAGAATAATCCTGCCATGAAGATTGTGCTTGCATGCAGCCAATCCAGCCTCGTATTCATCGTCTGGAATCTCTATAGCAAAGTGATCACCTTTCAAACAAGGCTTAGGTAGCTGGCTCACCGGAATGTCGCAGATGTTGTTAACTGCTTGCGCGAAGGTTTTTTGTTGGGAGATAGGTTTAGGGTTGGCTTTTGTGGTTTGTGGAGATGGTGTAGATGAATCATCTTGAAGGCATGCCCAAGAAAGAATGAAGGGTTTGACGGTGGGAGCGGCGGCGGTCATGGTTGAAGATGAAAAAGACGGTGGTTGAAAGGTAACTTAGTGGGAAGGAAAGGTAAGATAGGAACAGTAGTTAGTCTTGCTAAAAATCGCCAAAAAATCGCCTGAACACATTGTTTTGGATGTAATTAATTAGGCTTTAATGTAATTTATTTTATTGCAGACCTTAGAATGTATTATAGGTTTTATGTAATAGCTTTAGGTATATGTGTGCGTGTGTGGGTGTATGCCTTTTATTTTGCTTCTAGTTTAGGTTAAAGGTCCCTCGTGGTGGTCCAACACCACCATGAGGTACCTACGCTTTATTTTCTTGCTCCGTTAGTTTCATTTTCTAGTTTAGTTAAATCTCAAAAAAAACGAACAACAAAAAGCATGCAAATAACAAAATCACAAAAACATTTTTTACAATAAACCTTGATTCCCAAAATCAAGTGATCGTCTTATTTTTATTCTTTCGTAAATCAAATTGCAATCAACTTTAATCGTACTTTAGCCGTTTTCTTTTAACGTAAAAAAAACAAACAAATACTCATTTGCCGCCTTGGCTTTTCTTTCGTTTTAAAACCTTTTTCCAAAACTAATAAAAGATACGAAACAAACCAAACGTCAATTTTTACCCCGAACTACGAGGTTTTGATCCCTCACGGGTACGTAGGCAAAGGACACTCGTCCTTCCAAATCAATAAAATTGTAGATAAATAGGTCTCTTTTTCCTTTATCACTTTAAGTCATTTTTTCAGAAAGCAAGCAAGTTTTATAGCACAAAGCGTCGAATAAAACCAAGAGGTTCCCGTAGAGTACTACGGACATGAAGGGTGCTAACACCTTCCCTTTATGTAACTAACCCCCGAACCCTAAATCTTTTCAAAGGGGTGTTTCGAACTTTTTCCCCCTTTTCTCTCAAAATTAAATGTTCAGTCGTGAAATAAAATAGTGAGTCAAACGCTAATCAAATAGCCTTGACCTCCAAAAAATGACGCGACAATTTCCTATAGAGGAGTCCAAGTTTTGTTGTTCCTTTCAGATACCTGATGTTTCTCTTAACAGCGGTTAAATGAGATTCTCTAGGATCTGATTGAAATCTTGCACACAAGCATACACTGAACAAAATATCTGGCCTAGATGCAATGAGGTATAACAGAGAACCAATCATACTTCTATACAGCTTTCGGTCTACCTTTGTTCCAGTATCTTCTTTGCTTAAGATGCAGGTTGGATGCATTGGAGTATTCATCACTTTACAAGCTTCTAGCTTGGACTTCTTCAGAAGCTCCTTTGTATACTTTGTTTGATGAACATATACTCCATCTTTGAATTGATTAACTTGAATTCCAAGGAAGAATTTCAATTCTCCCATCATGCTCATTTCAAATTCATCCTGCATTAACTTAGAAAATTCTTTGCAAAGAGATTCATTAGTAGAACCAAATATTATATCATTAACATATATTTTCACAACAAGAATATCTTTCTCAAGAGTCTTTCTGAAGAGTGTTGTGTCAACTTGACCTCTTTTAAAATCATTTTTAATCAGGAAATTACTTAGTCTATCATACCAAGATCTGGGAGCTTGTTTCAAGCCATATAATGATTTCTTAAGTTTAAAAACATGGTCAGGATGCTTAAGATCCTCAAAACCAGGAGGTTGCTTGAAAAAAAATTCTTCTTCTATGACTCCATTAAGAAATGCACTCTTGACATCCATTTGATATAATATTATGCCATGATTGATTGCATAGGACTGAAGTAACCTGATTGCTTCCAATCTTGCAACTGGAGCAAAAGTTTCAGTGTAATCAATGCCTTCTTGTTGACTGTAGCCTTGAGCAACAAGTCTGGCATTGTTTCTGGTTACTTCACCCTGTTCATTCAGCTTATTTCTGAATACCCATTTTGTTCCAATCATGTTCTTCTATAGAGGTTTGGGTACCAGATCCCACACATCATTTCGTTGAAATTGATTGAGCTCTTCTTGCATAGCTAATATCCATCCATCATTTGAAAGTGCTTCATCAACTGTAGTAGGTTCAACCACTGATAACAATCCTATCAGAGACTCTTCTTGTCTGAAATGTGATCTTGTTTTTCTAGGACTTTCTTTGTTTCCAATGATTTGATCCTCAGGATGTGAAGACTTGTACTTGAATGTGTTCTTGGATTGATTAGCTTGCCGACAGCCATCTTGTGCTACATCAGAAGCAACTTCTTCTTGAGCTTCTAGAGTGGGGTCAGCTTTTGGACTATCTTCAGATTCACTAATCTGATCAGGTTTTGGAGTATCTTCAGAATCCCGTATATCTGCAAAACTTTCATCTTGCTCCGGAGTTTCATTTCCAGGCTCTTTATCATCAAATTTAATGTGCATTGATTCTTCAATACAGAATGTCTCTGAATTATACACTCTGTATGCCTTTGACCTTTCAGAGTAACCTAAGAAGATTCTTCTTTGGGCCTTGGCATCAAATTTCTTTAGGTAGAGCTTGGTATTTATAATGTAACAAATACATCCAAATTGATGAAAGTAAGAGATATTGGGTCTGCTTCCATTGAAGAGTTCATATGCAATTTTCTCCAAGATAGGTCTGACATAGATTCTATTTTGGATATAACATGTTGTATTCACTGCTTCTGCCCATAAATGTTTAGCTAAATTGTTTTCGTGAATCATGGTTCTTGCCATTTCTTGTAAAGTTCTTCTTTCTCTCTACAACCTCATTTTGCTGTGGAATTCTAGGAGAAGAGAAATCATGGAAGATTCCATGTTTTTCACAAAAAGATTCAAATGGCTCATTTTCAAATTCTCCACCATGATCACTTCTTACTTTTAAAATTTTCATTTCTTTTTCAGATTGTATTTGAGTGCAGAGGCTACTGAATACATCATATGCACAATCCTTACTTCTCAGGAATTTAACCCAAGTCCACCTGTTGTAGTCCTCAACAATGACTACTCCTTATTTACTTCCATATAAAGATTCAGTGGTAACTGGTCCAAACAAATCGATAAGGAGTAATTCTAAGGGTTTGGAGGTAGAGACAATGTCTTTTCTTTTAAAAGATGATATCACAATCTTCCCTTTTTGGCATTCACCACAGAGTGCATCTGAATGATAGACAATATCAGGTAGGCCTTTAACAAGTTGTAACCTACTAAGCTTAGAGATTAACCTCCAGTTAGCATGTCCCAACCTTCTGTGTCATACCCATTTCTTATCATTCACTGATAAAAGACAAATTGCCTTCTGATCAACCAATTCAGAGAAGTTGATTTTGTAGACATTCTCTATTCTGTTTCCCTTAAATACTATGAAGTTGTCATCTTTGTTGATTACTGTGTAGTTTGTCTTTCCAAACATCACATCATAACCATTGTCACAAAATTGACCGATACACAATAGGTTATGTTCAAGACCATCTACCGACCACACATTATTGATAGAGATAGAGGAATTACCAATAGTTCCTGTACTAATGATCTTGCCAGACTGGTTGCCTCCAAACTTCACATTTCCTCCTTCTTTCATTGTGAGGGTGAGGAACATAGACTTCTCTCCTGTCATATGTCTTGAGCAACCGTTGTCTAGGTACCACGATTTTTGCTTTTCCTTTGCTCTTAGGCATATCTGCAGTATTGACAAGTTTAGATTTAGGTACCCATTGCTTTATGGGTCCTTTGGGGTTAGTACTGGAAGTTTTACTCTTCACTTCTTGTACCTTGTGCTGTAAGTTTGACTGCTTCTGATTAACTAACATCTTAGGTTTAACACCTTTTGATTTTAGTTCCCAGGAAGCAACAACTGTTTTGTTCTTCTGACACTTGGACATCAGGACTTCAGATTCTGGTTTCAACAGACTCTGAGGAACAGGTTCTGATCTCTTCAGAATCTTGATCTTTGAAGTTTCAGTGTCAGAGTTTATCATGGCCTTAGGCTTAGAGTTCTTTGGCTTTGAAATGATCTTAGCCTTAGAGCTAGAAGCTTCAGGTTCTGATTGAACCACAGTTTCAAGCTTAGCACCTATAGGTACAAAGAAGGTTTTCAATCCTTCCTTGATGCATTCAAAACATGCTTTAGGATTTATTTCATTAGGTTTATCTTCTGAAATTCCAATCCCTTTACCATTGTTTTTGTAAATGCTATAAATCATAGAAGTCACTTTGCTTCTGTCAATATCATATATAATAAAATCTTCAAGAGCAATTTAATGTTTGCTTAAAGATTTTCTATTACACTTTTCTTGTAGCTTCTGAGAAAGAAATTTGAGTTTCTCTTCATAAGTTTTACAAATGAACTCAAAACCTCTAAGTCCTTCTTCAGAAGCTTTTAGATCCAATAGAGTTGATTCTTGTTGTTTCAATAAACCAACATTTTTCTTTTAAATCTTTCAACTCATTGGTTCTCAGTTCAAAATGTGTAAGGAGTTATTTAAGAGACTCAATAAGTTCTTCTCTAGGAATTTTAGAATATACCTCATTTTCATCTTTAGAATCAGAGTCAGGTTCAACTTCTGATGTTAATGTAGTCACTAACCCCACAGCTACATTTGCTTCATCTTCTGCTTCTCCCTTTTCAGACCCAGATTCACTGTCTAAGTCTTCCCAGGTTGCCATCAAACTCTTCTTAATCTACTTCCTGAATTTCCTTGAATTGAAGCTTGATTTCTTTGACTTGTCCTTTGATTTTTCCTTCTGAAGATCAGGGCATTCATCAATGAAGTGTCCAGGCTTCTTACAGTTGAAGCATCCCTTCTGATCTTCTTTCTTGAAGCTTTTGTAGCCACCTCTCTTGCTTAGAAACTTCTTGTTCTTCTTTGCCAGATACTCAAGCTTGTTGGAAAGCATAGCCATCTTCTCAGTAGGATCTGCATCGGAATCTCCATCAGGTGATTCATCTTCAGATTCAACAACTTTAAAAGCTTTTGATGACTTCCCTTTAGATTGTAGAGCAATAGATTTAACCTTCTTAGTAGATTCATGCTCATTCAGACCTATCTCATGAACTTTGAGAGAGCTGACAAGATCTTCAACACTTAACGTGTTTAAGTCTTTAGCTTCTTCAATAGCAGTCACTTTAGGTCTCCATCTTGCAAGTAAGCTTCTCAGTATCTTGCTCACTTGATCAGAAGCCACATAGCTTTCCTTCAGTATTTTAAGTCCAGAAACTAGAGTCTGAAATCCTGAGTACATTTGCTCAATACTTTCATCATCTTTCATCTTGAACAACTCATACTGATGAACAAGCATAAGAGCTTTTGCTTCTCTGACTTTCTTACTACCTTCATAGTTTGCACAGAGAGAAGCAAACATTGCCTTTGCAGTAGATTTATCACTCATCTTCATGTATTCTGCTCTAGGTATAGCAGTGATAAGTGATCCTATGATCTTGTGATGTTTCTTGTAGAGTTTCTTCTGTTCAGGAGTGTGCTTCTTTCTATCAATAACAGCTCCTTCTTCATCAAGGACTAACTCACCAACACCATCTTCTAGAATGTCCCATAGTTCTTTATTTAAACCCATGACATAGCTGTAGAAGTTGGTTTTCCACAAAGAAAATTCTTTAGGATCTCCATTAAACTTAGGAACTTTACCAGACTCAACTTTCTTGTCACTATAACCATATGGAACAACATTGTTATTCCTGCTGGTAGAAGTGTCTTCAACATACATGTTTTTCTCAGATCTTTTACTGTTACACTGTTAAGTGTTAAGACAACAGACCAAGGCTCTAGATACCAATTGAAGGTGAGAAAAACACAAGAAGGGGGGGTGGGGGGGTTGAATTGTGTTTGCTTTTTCTTCGTTTTATCGTACTGAAGTCACTAATCAGAAGCAGATAGAGTTCAACTTCTAAAGTGATAATCAGAATCTAAATGCAGCGGATAAAAACAGAGAGAGAGAGAGAGAGAAGAAAGACAGAAAGCAATTATACAGGTTCCTTCCACAAACCGGAAGTAGTCCTGTTCCCCTTGCACTTCCAAGGAGAGCTCACTAAAAATGTAATATCAAATTATAACTGCTCAATGCTACAACTAGCAAGAGACTTGAAGTTACACTAGCACATCTGCAAGAGATTTCTTATGCTCCTGAACACAGTCAAAAGACTTCCAATGCTCAAGCATAACTGCAAGATACTTCTATTGCTCAAGCACACAAGCAAGAGACTTCTAATCAAACAGAATTACAAAGAAGTTTGTTTGAGTTTGAACACTTGATATACAATCAGTGGTGTTCACAATACAAATCAGATACTAACTCTTAAGACTTTAGAATTTCTAAAATATGAACTTTGATAAGAAATTCTAAGTGACTTTAGATGCAGAACAATAACAGAGTTTGGGACTTTGAATTGTTGTATGAGTCTTTCTTCTGTGTGTGTCTGTATATCCAACTAGCAGGTCTTCATTCCTTTATATAGAGGTGTGAAAGATACGTTGAAAAATTGTCAGCACAATAAAGAGTCGTTTGAAGCTTTGATTAAAATCACCAATGATCTTTTGCCTGATATGGTTATTGTCCTATGAAGGATCAATTCCAAATGCATTCCTAGTTTGAAGGAACATTTCTGCAGGCAAAGCTGTTATTCTTGTCTTGTTGCAGAGACACGAACAGAGTAGTGGAGGAAGTGGTTGTACAATTCTTACAATTTTCCTTTGTCAACGCTCTTGATAGTACAAGCATCCAATGCTTTCAAATTCTTTCTCAAAGGCCGTTGTAACACTCTTTTAGTCTAACGCAATGCTGGACGAGATTAAATCCATTTACCCTGTCTTTGAAGCTTTAAGTCTTTCATCTCCTAAAGAACTTCAGCTTCTGGTGATCTTGCTTCTGGCAAACTTGCTTGTGATGACGTCATCACTTCAAGAGTACTTATACTTCAGATGCACTTTTCTTCAGATGCTTCAAGCTTCCTTTTTGTTGATTCCTTTGCTCTCTTTTGTTCTTCCAGAACCTTATAAAGATATCAA
>Ga0228711_1008376_pt1 | contig 14528 bp, 5 predicted proteins | sample MedpolnodulmetaG_2_FD_177996 | JGI IMG/M metagenome (GOLD analysis project Ga0228711, IMG submission 177996) | Root nodule microbial communities from Medicago polymorpha collected in Santa Monica, California, United States - brown nodules | ecosystem: Host-associated > Plants > Roots > Nodule...
ATATATTTTTTTCAGTTTCTATGAATTATTAATTTATGATTTTCTTGGGACCGAAAATTATAAAGGGATCTCCTGAAAAATTATTATCTTATTATTTTATCGAGTTTTTCAATTTTTTACATTGGCCCAAGTCGGGACCGGACAAATTTATTATTTTAGAGAGTTTATTAATTTACCGAGTATTAATTTAAAGTGTTTATACTGTAGAGAACAAATATTCTAATTACAATGGGTTAAACATAATAATTGAATTCTCATTTATACTCCCCCGATTTTTTATAAGAGATAAACAAAAAATAATGCATTTAATCTATATTTTGAAGTAAATACATAACATTTGTTAACTTATTTATCTCCTATAAAAAAGGACTAGAGGAAGTATCATGTTATATTTATTGAATATCAGCAAACACTAACATAAACATAATATGTTTATTTTATCGTATTTGTTATACATTTTTAATGTCAGTCTAGGGCAATGCTGTATTAAATTATTATCCTATAAACCGAATTATTATTCTAAAAATGACAGTAACTAAAATTTTCAATTGTTGTGCAAAAGAGAGGACAAAAAAAATGAAGAAGAGTATAAACCGGATGGGAGGGGGGACAATGGGATGCGACAATAAGTACGTAACCTGATGGGGCTGCTTTTATACGGTATTTTTACGGGAAGTGATGCTAAGTCTATGCCTTTATTGTGGACGATGAGGAAGGATATATAGATATCTATGGTGCTAGTGCTACAAATAGATTAGCAAGTCATCAAAGAAAAAGAGGAAGAGACATTCGGACTGTCCCACAAACTTTACAGCTTTATTAACTTAGCTACAGACTAGCTTTTTCTGCAGTAAATTTTTTCGAATTACTTACTGGTTATATGCATGCTAGCTAACATAGCAACGTCATATTATTGGGTTCAATTTAAAAGAGAAAACTTTGTTGAGTTAATTAATAATTCACAAAATTAAAGTAGAAAGTTAATCATCTTTGGTAGCATTTGGCTTTCTATTATGCAATATAGTTGGAGATTTTGTGTGTTCAATAGGATGATGTTTGCTTGCATGTTTTGTAATTTGATGGTTTGTATTTGCTGCCTATATATGATTTTGTTGGATTTATTGTTGGTCATTTGGAAGGAGCATAACTTGCAGGTTTATTGTGATAGAGAGCTAAATTTAGATCACTTACATGATCGTATCAAGCTTTTCTCACTAGTATAATTGATCATGTCTCTGTAATTCATTCTACTTGAAGTTATGATTTATAGCTTTTGATTCTAAAACTGATTTCACATATAAATTTATAGTTTAACTCACTTTTATATAAACGTATGTAAACACAAATAACTTTTAGTCAAAAATACTTTTAACCAAAATCAATTTTACACAATCAATTATATCAAAATCAATTCTTCTTACACCTCAACCAAACACATGTTTGGTGGTAGTTGAAATCTCAATAAATATTGTTGAATGATATTGTGGTTTGTTGACATTGATGTCAGAACTCTAAACACAAGTTTCATATTGGTTAAAAACTTCGATTCTTATGCTTGTTGGATTTTTACCATTGAAACGCTAAAGCCAATTACATTGATGATGAGTCTACTCATAAAAAAAAGTTTTTAATTAACATGAAAGTTGTAGTTATGATATTATATATGTGTGGCGTGACATTAACTTAACAAACTTAACGTGACACATAAACGTCTCTAACAAAACTAATTGACAAAGAAACATTTTGATTCACGTAGGACAATTCAAGGGAAATAAATTTCAAGATCAAAATGTGATTTAATTCATTAACTATTATTGTTGAAAAGAAACAAATTAAATCTAATAATTTATCGTATGCTAAAATGAGTTAATTTTTAATCTCGAGCAAAGAAGAAATCAAAGAGAGTGAGTATAATGACACCTAGTGTTGTATTTTCATAAAATTAAATGTATCCTTCCAAAAATAATTAACTTTTTTGTAACAAAATTTTTTCACAAAATAATTGATCTTTTCAATTTTCAATATAACATTAATTTTTTTTCAATCATTGTCAATTCAACATATTTTATTTTTAATTTATGATACTGATAAATACACCAATACATCCTTTAAAAAAAAGACCAATACAGACCGATACATCTTTCAATTATACACCTTTATATATATATATATATATATATATATATATATATATATATGCGTGAAATGACCAAACTAATCAAATGTTTTGGGATAAAGAGAGTAATATTTAAGTACACAATATAGCCGTAAAAGATTAGATTGTATAGTTGTATAATAATACTCCTTTTGTTTTGGAGTGAGTGGCCTTTTTAATGATTTTGCAAAGATTAAGAAACACTAGACTCTAACCCGTGCGATGCACGGGTATCGCACAGGTTTTGAAGAATATAAATATTATATTGATTATACATTCAATACTAAGCTATGAAACGACTGCAAAAAGGATAAAAAAAATTCAAAAAATACATCAATTTAAGCTATTAACTTTGTTTTCTTACCAAATAATATTACCAGTTGTGTTCTTGAATTTCTTCTTTGTTAATAATGAAAAGAAATTGCAATCAGAAAAGGAACCGCTAGGGCATTTGTGACTTTAAAAAAAATGTTTTAGTACGGTATATCAATTTTGGAAGCAAAAATATATCAATCAAAATAGAAGTGGCTTAGTGGTGAAAATTGTAAAGTGTAGTCATATGGTACCCGGTTCAATTCCTTGCAAAACTTTATTTTCATAAAATTTATTCAAACCCGCCAAAAAGGGCGGGATTAGAGTTAGGTCAGACTGTCTAACATTTATATATATAAAGATTTATAAAAGTATGAAAGAGAGTAGGGGTGAGAATATGTCAGGCCGTACGATAGGGCCTTTTGTTTTGGCCTATTTAAGGCCCAATTCGACCTAGTCTTTTTAATAAAAAATTCAAGCTTAGGTTTTTAAAAAAGCTTATTTACTTAAATAGATCAGGCTTGGAGATATAAATAAAGTCTATCAAACCTAGAAGGTTGGCCTATATATATAATTAAAAATTAATATTAATATTTTCAATAAAGATTAAATTTATAATAATACATTAATATTTAGTAAATTTAAAGAAAATACTTTATAATAGAGAAACAAATTCTTTTAAATATTAGTAAATTTTAGAGATAGTTGCATTGCGTAGAAATTTACTATCCATTTTATCCTTTCGGTTCCTTTTATCGTATCAACTCCTTTAACTATGATCATAATCATTTGAACTATTATTTTATTTTCTTGTAAAAATTTCACGCTTACAACATTCTCGTTATTTATTTGACGAAGATCGTCTCTAGAACTTAATAAAAATGACGATGATGTCACATCATCGTATATTTTAAGAAAAACATGAAGGAGATTCCGACTCAAAACATGATAACACATAACAAAATTAATAACTCGAAAGAAATTGAAAATTCAAAATTGCACAATCACAGTATTTAGAAGACGAAAAAAATACTAACTATCAAGCTAAAAAAAAATCAAAACAAGTACAATTTTCTTTTTAAAGTATATTTAACTGGGGAATGAAGTTTATTTTCTTATAGCGACTAAGGAATGAAGTTTTTTTTTTTGTTACAAGATGACGCAGAAAAAAAAAAAGGATTAGTAAGCGCTAAACCTACAAGATAAACAAACAAGTTGCAAACGACAAACTTGTTAAAAAGGAGTTTTCAAAATCCACCAGAATTGAGAAAAATTCTCGATATTTTTATTGAATGAAAAATTGTCTCTTAGGCTATGAAAGTTTAGTTTAAATACTAGGAAAATAACAAACTCTAATAAACCAAAAATAACAAACTAAAACAAAACAGAAAAATAATAAAGTTGCTGAAATAATAAAAATACGGTTTTGGGCCTTCAGATGACTTTGAATGGCTAAATTCACCCCTACATCAACGGCAAAGCCATGAGTTATGCTCGTGAGCGAATTCTCTTTCCAAAAAGATATAATTTGAGTCAATTCGACTCCGGATATCAAATCTGCACTATTTTTATTGAACATTTTTTATGCATCACTTCATCTTCGATACGTGCAGCCAGTTTACCTACGTCAGAAATGAATTGAATGAAGTTAAAGCTGGATAATAACAATAAAATTCAAATTATCGGGAAAAAAAATGAATTTGACCAAAAGAATATTTAACTCAAGAGTTACCATCTTCCATCACGAAATATTTTCTAGCTCCGTAGTACTACTAATTTACGCAAATGAAAGCATATTAGTGGAGCAAAATCCCACACTAACGAAACCAACTAATATGTGGTGTATGTGGTAAAAAAAACAAGGGAAAGGGAAAGAAAAGAGGGAGTTAAGAAATGAGTAAATAGGCAATTACCCCCTTGAAATTGTAAATTTCGTTAATTACTTTCCTGAAATTAATAAAACATCAATTACCCCCTTGAAATTGCACAACGTTAATCAATTTACCGTTAAATTTTTCTGTTAGTGAACATGACGTTTTGCAAATACCCCCCCTGAAGTTTTGCACTTATGTGCAAAATGCCCTCCGAACTTGAAAATTTATATTTTTTTTATGTGCAATGAGAACTATTGTTGTTCTTTTTTATTTATTTATTTAGGGGGAAATAGGATAGAAAGGTAACATAGTGATTTCCTTGATGGTTGATTTATTAAATTTAATATGGAGAAGTGAATGAATGATACCATTTTAAAAATATGAACTAATTTGAGGTTTGGTCTTTTCTTTTTCACATTGCATGTCATATTAGAGGAAAATGCATAGACTTTAAATCTTAGACTATGTGAACTATTTGGGAAATGGAAAGCCTTTATATTATTCTATGAATTGTGAGTTATGCTCCAAGGTTCTTGACTTGTTTTAATATCAAAATGAAAAAAGGCTTCGTGTCATGCTTTATACAAGAAAATTAGTTCACATCTAATTATGTACTAATCTTGTTCTTATCTTGTAAAGGTGGAGCACACTCCTTAATTGTGACTTTGTTTCTCCTTATTGCTACTTATGCTAAGCCTAAGCCTGGTAAACTCAAATTGATGAGTGTGAATTCTCTCAGGACCGTTGTAAAAATAAACATTATTGTCACTTTAAAAAATACACATTTTTCCGTTCCCCAATTTTTTTTTTAAAAAAACTATGGAAAAAGCAAACATGTACAAGCCTATTTTGATGTATATATGAATGTAGTTTTCCCAAACTTCAAAATTAATAGTTAACTTTAATATTTAACTGTTAATTGTTTGTCTTTAAGAAAAAAATAATATAAATTTTTAAGTTCGGGGGCATTTTGCACATAAGTGCAAAACTTTGAGGGGTATTTGCAAAACATCATGTTCACTAACAGAAAAATTTGATGGAGGGGGTAAATTGATTAACGTTGTGAAATTTTATGGGAGTAATTGAAATTTTGTTAATTTCAAAAAAATAATTGACGAAACTTACAATTTTAGGAGGGTAATTGCCTATTTACTCGTTAAGAAATCTATCTGTGTGAAGGTGAAGGTTTCAAAGAAGAAAGGCAAATCAAGTAATAGTTTGCCTTGATTGACACACATGACCTCCCTTGACGATCCATCCAATCAGTGGGTCCAAAATATCCTTGCAGATTTTTTTCGTACATTATTTATCATGAATTCTTTTCACTAAAGACAGACGCAATTTATCTGATTAAATACTGTATTAATTAAGCATTTAACCAATTATTGTGAAACCCTGTGTTTTTAGGGGTGTAAAAACAACTAACGAGGAATGAGTTTGTCTAATCTTTGTAATATTGCATATGTTAGAGCAATTAAAAAGAATTTTTTTTTATTAAAAAACAATAATTATTTCTAAAAAAAGATACATATTTAATTTTAAACACGTTTCATTGTAAACTTGTTTTTTTAAACTTCTTGCACATGTTATAAAAATCCATGATAAATTTCCGGTATTTGTACAGGTCTTAAATTGAACGGCAACGTGTAACCAAAAAAAAAAATTGAACGGCAACGACCAATCTCAATATCTTTTAGTACTTAATTAGGGGCGTTTTCATGGTTCATAAAATTAACTGAAGTGCACTATATTCGGTTCAAAACCTATTAATTTCACAAACTAGTTTCAATTTAGTTTAGAATCAGTTCAAAATCGATTTACAATTTTCAACTGGTTTAATTCAATCTACTTGTTTGAAAAAAAGTAGGATTTTGCTGAATTTTATTATAAAAGTGAAAACTCATTTTGGTCCTTCACAATTTTTTGACGGCCCAATTCAGCCATTGACAAAAATTAAACCCAAATTGATCTATGATCTCTCTCCCTCTCTCTATATATATATATCGAGGACAAATTAGTCCCTCTATTATAATGAATCAAGGACTAATTTGTTCCTCTAGTATGAAAATATCATAGATCAATTTGTGTTTTATTTCTATGAGAGTTGAATTGGACCGTTAGAAAATTGTGAGAGACCAAAATGCTTTATTCCAATTTTTATAAATTTAATTTCAAAAACTTTGATTAAAAACTATTTTCAATCAAGTTTTTAAAATTAAATTTATAAAAATTGGATGGAGGCATGGACGGAGATCCTTGAATTTCTTAATTTTGCAACAAATTTTTAATTTAGACACAACTTTGCAAAAAAATCCATTGATTAACTAAAGTTGGAAACATAGGAGTACATTCAACAATCGTTAATTCAATCTCTTGTTCAGAGCAACGAATGAGAGAATTGACACCAAATTCGACAACGGCGAGAGAAGTGGACATAGAGAACCGACACTAGATCCGACGACAATGACATACATTGGAGGGATGAAACGGCAGTCATGGATGTTACAGGTTACCACTCAGTTCTCTCTTGCTTAGTTCCGATCTCTCTCTCTCTCCCTCCCTCTCTATCTATCTAATTTTTTTTGGTTACCCTATCTCAATTTGGAGATGATAAAGATTTTAATTTTTGAAGTGTTTTTGCATATATAGTTTTAGGTTTTTTTTTACGATAAAAAATAATTTTTTTGGTAAAAAAAAATTAGAAATGATTTAAAACGATTATGTTCTTTAAGTTCGGTTAATTCATCTTTTTAAATATGTGGTTCAATTCAAGAACCATTAATTAGTTACTGTTTCTCTTTTGTGCGGTGTGGTTCAGTTTACTAGTATGGTTCAATTAATCATGTATTTGCACACCCCTACTATTAATTTGACGTATGTCAATCATTTAAAGTTTGAATTAAACAGTTATATTATATTTTAAATTTTCAATGTATATTGATGGTGTTGTCTAAAAATATTTGTATTCTAGTGTTTTTAATTATTATTGTTTTTTAACAAAACAAAAATTAATATATTAATATGAAAATGACATTCTATCAACACAAGGTGTGTTGGAGAAAGGTGTGTTGGAGAACATCAACAAGGGTTTAGCAAAGTAACAAAGACAAGAAAAAAAGGCTGAAAAATAAAGCTACATGGCCAAAAATAGACACAACAAGAGATTAAGTCATACAAAAACCTCTCTCTCCCCCCCTCTCTTTTGCGTCAGCTAAAACCCTAATTTCCTCTCTTCATCCACCAAAGAGGGGTGGTTTAGGGTCAATTTTTGACCCCAAATCACCCCTCTACATCGTTTTCTCCTTCCCTTTTATTTAAATAAGTGATTTTCACATCGAATTAGGTTTTTCTTCCGTGATTTCGTCGTCTTAGTGTGACGTTGTTTTGTTTGTCGTCTCAGTTCAGATTGTCAGATCAGCTTAGATCCAGTGCATATCCAACCAATGACTTTGGCGTCATCAACGTTGCAGATCCGGAGGCATGACTATTCCAGAGATTTTAATATAGTCATATTTATAGGCTTATGTACTTTGCCGTTTTATGCTATTAACATGGATGTTGTGAGTTTGCTCACAGATTTATCCTTTTTGTTTTTAGCGAATTTGTATTGCATCGATGTACTGTATCAATTTGAATGAATGAATGTCGTTTGTTTTGTGTCAAAAAAAAGAGAGATTAAGTCGTGCACAAAAGGGGGGTTAAGCCACCAAGTGTGGTAGTCAAAAGCAAAAATAACAGTATTTGCTTTTAACCACCTAAAAGAAAGCAACTTAACTTTGTCGAGTAACTGACAAAGTTGGACTTCCTTGTTATTAAATTTTTTGTCATTTATTGCTTTCCAAATTGTCCAAGCACACAAGTACCAGATTACTTGTATAAAAGACCGCTTTGATTTCAAAGAGCCACCAAACTGTACAAATTGCGAAAAATGATCTGAAAATTCATAAAAGATCAAAAGTGGAAATACCAACCCAATTCTGAATCATAAACCAAAGACTGCCGAAACGATGACAACCCAAAAAAAGATGTTTTTCTGATTCATCCATGCCACGTCCGTAGACACATGTATTATGATCTTGTTGAATGACGACACATCTATACAAATTGTCCTTTGTTAGAAGAAGATTAATGAGAAGATTCCAAACAAACAAATACAATTTCAAACGGACGTGTTAATGTCAAATCCTAACTGCAATACTTGGTAAACTAGGCACATCAACCACTGTTAAAAATTGATAAGCACCACTGGTTGAATAACCTTTGGTCGAATCCAATAACTACTGCCATTTGTCTTCCACATTTTCTTGCAAAACAATATTACGAAGCAACAAACAACTCTCCCCTACCATTTATTCCTCCCACGTAAACAATGTTTGCCTCCACTTCCAAGTATCTCATCCCTCTGCTCAACCTAATAAGGACTTCTCCGAACAAACAACCATTTGTTTTCATATAACTCAAAACAAACGGCAAAATCTATCGCAAAGAGGAACAACACCCCACCCAAGTGTTCGTCGAGAAAAAAGTACGAGCCCTATCACCTAAAATCCTTTTTAAACTGAACCCGAACGTTGCTTACCCCCACGTCTCCCTTCACCACCACCACCACCATTGGTGACAACTTTCAATCGTTAATCACCATTGTGGGAAACATGTGATCATTATGTCTCTCATTGGATTTTTCCTATGCATTATACTAAGCAACCCTAACTTGACCCCTAACCGTTGTATACCTTACCTTCATTGTTGATCATAGTCGTAACCAAACCCTCCATGCTGCAAGATTTCCCTTTGTTCGTTATGTCCTCGATCACCTGGTTGGATTACTTTCTGACGTCTTGAACTCATCACAGACCAATCATCCTTTTCCCCTATTTTTGTCACCCCGGCTAGAACCCTTCCTCTCCCGTTGAACCTCGTTGCCGACGATGGTGAAAATTGGCGCGATCACCCTAGGTAAGCCCGAGAAAAGTCGCCTCACGTTCGTTCTCTACCTCTCATGTTGGCTACGATTTTGTTTTTCTTAAAATAACTCAAATCACCACTCGTTCGCATGAAAGTGTATTTATTTATTATTATTTTTATTATTGAAACTTAAGTTTTTGTCTTAATAGGTTTTTTTTAGACAAAGGGGGGAGTACATAGGAAAACCCTAATACAACTAGAGGGTTAACACCAAAGTGAAAACATAGTATAAAAGAGGGAGACGAAAACCAAAACCCTCTAAAAACTAAGAAAACATTAAGTGGATAGCTTAACTTCTACATACAGATAAAATACATTGATATTGTTAGTACACTCAATTAATTGATAGAAACGTGGAAGTAATGATTTTCGTACTCCCAATTCGGGTGAGCTAGTTTAACTTCTTCATAAAAAAAAATCGTACTCAGGATTTATAATGATTATTCATATATGTAGTTTTTTGACCTATTTATAATACATACAAAAATAAAATGGTAAAATATAACGAAATTTTATATGTATTTCGTTTAGATGTTTATGCTACTTAAAATTTTAGAAACAATTAAAACATCAAAAGAATATTTAGTTTATAGAATCAAATTAATATATGTATCTTGGTGAGATAATCATGATAAATAGAAAATAAATTTTAAAAATAGAAAAGGGTAAAATTAAAATTAACATGGGAGTGACACCCGTGTATAAAAAAAATAAAAAAATATACAATATTACTTAAATTCATATTAAGATTAAATAATTGATTTCATTGAAAAAATATGTTAAAATTAGAAATTATTAATAATATCATAAATAGTTTGTTGAGATATTTAAATAAAATATGAGTTCTAAAAAATATAAAAAAAAATTGAGAATAAATGTGAAACTGACAAGTGGCATAAAAACTTTACATTTTATATACACACACTGTTGATATAAACTATATTAACGGTAAAATCAACCTTTGATCAACAAGTACCAAAATAACTAAATGTTCAAATCCATAATCATATTTAACAAGTTCATAAACCCTAACATATAAAATGTGGAGGATCGTGTCGATTTTGATATTTTGAACACTTATTTGTTGTTTGAATTTGATTTGTTGGAGTAGGGCAAAATTTATAAGTAAATGGTTTGAACTCAGGGGCGGACCCAATGTTGGGCCATGTGTGGCCAAAGCCACGCATCCATTCTCCAAAGTTTTTTTAAAAAATACACAGCTCTATCAAAACACTTTTCTCTTGTACGAAACAAATAAGTGCAACACATTTGTTATGATTTATAAGTTTTTGAAGTTGACTTTGCTCTTGCGGGTAGCAACTACAAGCGTTGAACGTGTTATTTCAACTACGAAAATTTTGAAGAGTAAACTATGTAACAAATGAGTGATCAATGGTTAAATGTCTGTCTTGTAACTTATATAGAAAGTTCTTTTAACGATTAGCAATGTTGTTGTTTTAGTTCATTTTCAACTAATGGATAGGAGACCATTTCCGTTGTAATTGTATTGCATCAAACAATGTCATTTTTTATTTTTAATATAGTTTGCATTATTGTTTCTCTGAAATTTTAGTCACACATATACCAAATGTCTAGATATTCGTTTGAAATTGTATTTATATATTTTTTATTAGAATATTGATCTTTTCTGTGTTACTTACAATAATTAATATTTTTTATGTTTACGGATCTTATTTTCAATTTAAAATAGATGACCGCTCCTTTAAAAAAAATGTGTTTTCATTTTATTAAAGGTTTATGGCCTCCATTTTTATAGGAACGACATTGACCACAAATGGTAACTTCCATTTATGTTTCAATATTTATCAAAGGCGCATCGAGTCATAGCTCCCGAACAAAAGCGAGCGAGAGTTTTACCCTTAGACGTTTGGAAGTTACGAACCGGAAAAAGTATTTCTGAATTTTTAAGGGGCATGTGAGCGATTAAAGAGTCTATTGACCAAATTTCATAACTTTTTTAGGGAAAGCTAAACACTTCTTTTAGTTTTTTTTTGGGGGTTCTTGTAGTAAATCTTGCATAAATAGTATGTAGATCTCTGATTGCATGCATATACTAATATTAGGCAAAAAGGCTTTCACAAAGATGGCTATTAGGCAAATTAAGCAATGATGATTTCATATTATATACTTGTGAAAAGCCCAAAGATGGCTATTAACACTGTTGTAAGAGGCTTTAAGGAGACAAACTGCTTTTTATCGGTGTTAACTCCCAGCAATCATTTAAAGAAATAATCATTTAAAGGAATAATCAACGTCAAAGTATACTTTGGTGATACTATATTAAATTTGATTGATATATTTTATTTGATTGATATCCGAAAGTTATCATTAGGATTTACCTTTTATGCTAGTCGATATAAGTAGATATTGTAGGCTTCCCCGCTTTGTAAAAGGCTTGGGGTTGACTGTGGAGTCAACTTATATTCAGGTTGAAATAAAATAATAAACTTGTTAGTACATTTTTTTCAAAGGTAAAATGAACTTGACAAGCGCTTGATCCTGGCAAATAGAGTTATGGGGTAATACAAAGTCGAGATACGCATTACGGCTATGATACATAAGAGACAACACTATTGATACATTTAGACTTAAATCATCTACATCTCCATTAAATTGTTGTAATTGTGTCTTTTTTGAGATAAGTAATTATGAATACCTTAAAAGTATATGTGTGTCTTGGTGAAGTATTCAATAAGTATTAGATAAAATCTTTTTGAAATTAAAAAAATTAATTTCAATACTTTTTTGGTACGTATTTATGAAGTATCCATATTTAATGCAAATACTTTTCATTTTTGGAAAAATTTACCATACACCTCTACACTTATACTTTACTCCTACACACCATGAAAAATGTCAATTTTACCCCTTACAACAATTTTGGATTCAACATGAGTTCACTCTTACATGACATTTCACGGAATACTTAATATAAAGGGTAACATGTAACGATTTTGGCATGTTTCCGGTTTCACATGTTGTCCCTCACCAATAAAAAATGGTTGCCTACACATTTTAGACCGTGTTTTTTATTGGTGAGTGATTTTTTTAATAATTTTATTTGACAATGATTTTTACGTGTAGTCATTGGTTCCCAAAAAAACAATGTTATATCTTTTTGGTTTGTATTAAAAAAAAATCGAAAAAAGTGAATGATTTTAATTTATATTTGAGGGCAAAATAGACGGTCCATAAAAATCTAGGTGTGAGAGTTTAATGAAAATTGTTATTCACACACATGCAAAGGCTGAAGCGCACATATAAATGACTGAAATGCCCCGGCAGCTGTTAACTGCCGAGGAAAGGAACCGGCGGCAGTTAACTGCCGAAGTTACTTCGATAGTTAACTGTCGATGATCTGTTATAAGAACATAAGAGCACCTAGGAGTTTCCAAAACTCCATTGTTGCGGTTTCTACATCCATAGGTGCAATTTTTGACAAGGTTAAGCCATTCCAAGCCAATTTCAAGCACAAAATCAAGCAAGTTGTTGTCATCCTATTGCATTGCCGATTGTTAGTTTTTTTTGGTTAAATTTCGATTGTAGAGGTTTTGTTGATTTTATGATAGTTTAGGTTTTGATGAATTGTTGTAGAATTGTTAGAAAATATTGTTGTAGAATTGTTAGAAGTTTTTGGTTAAATTGTCACATAATTAGGTTTTGTTGATTTTAGTATTAGATGTTAGTTTAGGTTTAGGTTTTGATGAATTGTTGTAGGTTGTAGAATTGTTAGAAGGTTTGGTTAAATTTTCATGTAATTAGGTTTTGTTGTAGAGTTATTTTGTTTAGGTTTTGATCACCAATTTCTCTATGTAGATATGTCTCAAAATCAGAATGAGAATCAGGTTCAGTTGAACAAAAAGGAGGGTGATGACAAAAAGAAAGCAAGATTGCCTGTGACATGACACGAAATCGATTGTGATGGTTCCGTAAAAAAGAAGGATTCGAAGGTGCCGGTGTATAATCAATACAGGCTGAGGAGGAGTGGGAGGACATGCTATTTTGGTCCTCAACCAAAAGCAGGTGCCCCAAGGACTATCGAGGACAACCCAGTTGACTTGTGTGACGAGGAAGATGATTGAATGTAATGAGTTGTAATATCTAATTGTTTTGGATCTTTTTTTATGTTTTTTTATATGTCGCGCGTATTTTGGTACATTTTGGTTTACATTATCGTACTTTGAATAAAGTCACATATTGAATAATTTTGAATAATTTCGATTAAAGTCGCGTATTGAATAATTTTGAATAAAGTCGCGTATTGAATAATTTCGATTAAAGTCGCGTATTGAATAATTTTGAATAAAGTCGTGTATTGAATAATTTCGATTAAAGTCGCGTATTGAATAATTTTGAATAAAGTAATGTATTGAATAATTTCGATTAAATTACATTACATTAATCACATAAAGTTCCTAAATATGTATTATGCATAATCAACTATATATGTTATCACATCAAATTCCCTCATATAAGACGAGTCATCACATAAAGAATGAGGTGCATTCTGCGACACTCATCTTATATGAAGGAATTCGATATCATAACTTATATAGTTGATTCTGCATAACTTACATTACATTCGGGCAGAGCCTTCCAACTACAACAATTGTCTTACCTCTGAAATGAGGTAAATTCAAACTTACTAAACGGAAGTTCTAAAGCATTCACACGGAAGTTTTATTGTTTCATTCAAAAGATTAAATTTTTGTTAGTATAGTTTAGATGATGGTATTCAAGTGTCAAAAGAATGAGGTGTATTCCTTAACACTTTAATACCTTCATCTAAACTAAACTAACAAGAATATAATCTTTTGAAAGGAACAATAGAACTGTCGGGTGAATGTTTGAGAACTGTCGTTTAACAAGTTTGAATTACCTCATTTCAGAGGTAAGACAATTGTTGTAGTTGGAAGGTGCATTCCTTACCTAATCACGATCTTCTGGCGGAATCAAACTGTTGATAATATCTTCAGTTGATCTCAGTAACGTTACACGCATATCGATCCACTGGAACATGATGTGCTCCCAAAACATGCTTCTCACGCTACCGTAGGGATGTCAATGGGTATCTGCGGGTACGGGTAGTATGATATCCGTCCCCGCCCCGTTGAATAAATATGGTACCCGTACCCGTCCCCATATCCGTGCGGGTATCTCTATACGGGTAATCCACGGGTATTTAGATACCCACGGATATC
>Ga0228711_1008378_pt1 | contig 14527 bp, 17 predicted proteins | sample MedpolnodulmetaG_2_FD_177996 | JGI IMG/M metagenome (GOLD analysis project Ga0228711, IMG submission 177996) | Root nodule microbial communities from Medicago polymorpha collected in Santa Monica, California, United States - brown nodules | ecosystem: Host-associated > Plants > Roots > Nodule...
AAACACACTCACCCCCCCCCCCCCCCCCCTTCTTGTGTTTTTCTCACCTTCAAGTTCTTCTACGACTTCTTTTGTCCATCATCAAAACCAAAGTATTCCTGTCAAGGCATATATTCACAGCGGGTAATTTTACCGATTGATCCGTCTACATATTATCCACATATAGGACTTACGAATACATGGATGCCATGTATTGACTCGATAATGCACAACATCAATATACTCTTCATATTCTCTACATTTCAACCACTTTGCATTATCAAACAATACATCCACACATCAACAATTATTAAACACTTAATCATCTCTGCATATTCATCATCAAGTAATTATCTCCACATATTCATAATCAAAAATCATAAATAATCGTTAAGTTTTCATCACCACAAAGAAAAAACATCGCTTCATATAACATAATTACATAATAGACGGAAAATCAACCACATCATGATAACCAACCTATTAAACATCCAACAAATATTTGTTCATTCTTATTTCATCATGTTCATAAAGTCGTTTGCAAGTTATTCGATCATAAAACCTCATTTTGACAAAGTTCGTCTATTTTCACAAAATCGTCTATTTGCAATTTTCCTTAACAAAAGTAGGTTTCCATGTTCTTACGTATCATGAAATCATCCCTACATATCATCTAACATCAATGTTAATCAATCATAGCATATTCACTTCACAAGGGCCGCTTATTTCTAAATGTTCTCAAAGTTCGTCTCATATTTCTTCATTTTACAAAGCCAATTCATTTCTAATATAAACCTATGAAACCACTCCTAAAAGTTAAATTACACTTCATCTAATGTGGTTTAGGTGTTTAGGATCCATTGGTAAACTTAAAAGTACTCAAAACTACGAAAACTCGAAGTTTCCGGGCACAAGGGGGTTGGCATAGTCGTGCCAACAGGGCACAAGGTCGTGCAACCCAATGTCATTAAAACACGCACAGTCTAAATTTTCGAGCGTTTTTGCGCGTAAAAGTTTGTTTTCAAATCCATTTTCGATCCCGTTTTCACCAAACTCGTCCCAAACACTATACACACACAAAAACATAGTTTTACAACCCAAAACAACTTAATTCAACTTACCCGAAAATGGCATATTTAACAAAAATGCTTAAAACGAATATTGACACAAAACCCAATTTTTTCCCAAACGATTTCTCACCAAAACACATTGATTGTGTTGCGTCATTTTTCGGAGGTCAAGCTATTTGGTTAACATAGACTCACTATTTTAATTCACGACATAACTTTTAATTTTTTAAAAGAAAGTGGAAGAAAGTTCTAAATTACCACATTTTGAAAGATTTAGGGTTCGCGGGTTAGTTATATTTAGGGAAGGTTTTAGCACCCTAAATATTCGTAGTACTCAACGAGAACCTCTTAATTTTTTAATTTTTTTGGCTATAACTTGCTTGCTTTTGAAAATGAAATTAAATGGTGATTAAAGGGAAAAAAACATTTTTATTTACATTTTTTATTGATTTGGAATGACAAAGTCCTTGGCCTACGTACCCCTGAGGGATTAAAACCTCGTAGTTCGGGGTAGAAATTACCGTTTGATTGGATCACCACGAAATTCTTTTAAATTAATCTAATATTTTTTGCATTTTTTGATATATGAGAGATGAATAATAAAGTAAAGACAATACACGACATAGAGACTATGTTCTTAAGACCACTATTTATTTCGAAGTGACATTATAAACCGAAGGGGTTATGGCCTTAAGAAAACTTTTTAAATCCGAAGGGACAGAAAAAAGAGGGAGAAGAAAAGAATAGCTCGTCAACACAAGATAAAGGAGGGAGCAGAGAGAAAAGTTCTTTGACAACTCAAGAGAACTTTTGGTGTCTTTTGAAGTGTGGAACGAGGGCTCTACTTATAAGTGAGGAGGTTGATGAGAATGAAACATTGGTTTTTTGGAAGAGAAACTTGACAACGTAATTTGGCATGATTGGTGGCACACTTGGGATGAATTTTTTTGGACCTTGACACTATATTTTTTACAATTTTTGGACTCATTAAAAAAGTTAATAATAAACCTAAAGAAGTATTAAACTAAAAAATAAAAATAAAATGGTAAAATGAAAAATAAAGATTGAATAAAAATGAAAGATAAAAATAAAAACTAAAATTAAAAAAAATTAAAAAATGAGGTATTTTAAAATATCTCTTTGCCAAAATTTTCGTGAAAAGACAGAGAATATTCTGGCCCACTGTTTACCAAAAGTCTGGAAGAAGTCACCATTTGTAAACCGGTGCATAGTATCACTCCATTGGTATGCCTAAGCAGTCATGTTTTTTTTGTTTTATATTTTTTTTTGAAAATACCTAACTTTTGCCTGGACCGTCCTTTCGGGTTTTCAGTCCACCGGGAGTATATTCTTTTTTTGTGCCCCTAATTTTTGCCTGGACCGCCCTTTCGGGTTTTCAGTCCACCCAGGCACTCTCTATTGCTTAAGTCCCCCTTTCAGATATTCAGCTTAGCGAGCTTCTTTTTTTTTTGTATTTTTTTTTATTGTGACAGCATTTTGCTCAAAGCAGAGGTTCTCCCCATAGTGCTTAGCCATGTTTCTCTTCCGGAATGTAACCGTTCTCGAGGTGATGCAGATGTACGCTTCACCTACTCATGAGTTCAAAGAGAGTGCGCTTGTTGTTCACACTTTTCAAAAGATGTAAAATAGTTTTGCATTTTGAAAATTTTTGCTTCAAATATTGCCATAAAAAATAGAAAGAATTTTGTAAGCAGAATGAATGGGAATTCCAAGTAAATGGGCACAAGCTGAAACTTGATGAATTGAGTGGTGACCTGCCAATGGCATGGCTCCACGGATCTTTGAAAAATGGTAAGTATATGGAAAGGTACATTGAACACAATAACCGTTATTCTCCCTAACAACTTTAAGTGCCCATGTTCCGAGTCGTTAATTTTTAGATGCTTCGAATCAGAGGTCTTTTAATAGCTGGATGCCCCAAGTGGATTGTGCCTGACCGATGCAGTTACTTTGTCATGATCCTTAACTTTTGCATAGATCGCCCTTTCGGGTCTTCAATCTATCAGGATTATCATTTTTGTTCGTGTCTCTAATTTTTGCCTGGACCGCCCTTTTTGGGTTTTCAGTCCACCGAGACGCTCATTTTTGTCTAAGCCGCTTTTTAAGATTTGCGACTTATTGAGCTTTTTATTTTTGACAGAGTATTTCTTGACTGCACTGGCATTCATAGGACGTGTGAGTTTGTCACCATTCATAGTTGTAAAAGTCATTGCACATGGAGCTTCATAGTGTAGGCGCCCACTTGCCCCTGGAGTCTGGTTGAAATTCACAGGGATGGACCTTCTTGTTGGAAATTTGCTTCAACCTCTTTTGATATAGTTGTACAAGGTCGTCATGCATTTTAAATTCAATCAAGTTGGGATTCCAGCAGAACTCCTATTGTCGGGAATTCAACCTCCACGGGAGGCACGACCTCCATGTTGTATACTGAGGGCAGGAGGGGGGTTGCCCCTGTTGAAATGTGTACTAAAGCACGATATCTGAGCCAAGTGAATGGTAGAACCTCGTGCCAGTCTTTGTAAGTAACTGCCATCTTCTGGACTATCTTCTTGATTTTTCTTTGTAGCTTAGACGGCTAAGATGCCCAAGTATGCGAGAAATCTTGTCGGGAATATCTTCATTTTCCTCTTCTTCATCTTCAGATGCATGGAAATCAAAGTCGGAAGAAAGTACATGGTTAGTGTGTTCAACGGGCTTATCAATGCATGATTTATTGTTGATTTTGACAAGTAAATAAAAGTTATGATTATGCAGACATTTGAAAATGATTATTATTTTTTGGGTTTTTTGTATTACCATTTTTCCAGAAAAAGCACAAAATAAAAACAAAGTCGGAATCAAAACAACTTTTTTATTAATGACGGAAAATACAAGAAGCAAAAAGCCCTTCATGAGATCATTTTCGTCTTGGGCGGGACGAAAGGATTTTTTTAAAAGATAATAAATAACAAACATATCACTTGAAACACATAGAGTAGCAGAAGAAAACATCAACAACGACTCGATTGCGCCTAATCCCTCTTTGTGTTGCAACACTAGGTACCATGATTCGGTATCGAATTGGCTTGCACATTTAAATCTTTGAAAGACCGGATATTGGCTTGAACCAGCTTCTGGAGTTCGGCTTTCAACGTGTAACAGTTCTCGATGTCATGGTCGGGTGCCCCTTGATGGAAGGCACATAAGAGATCATATCGATACCAAACTGGCAACTTGTTAGGAACCCGAGGAGGCGCTCTGGTTTGGACAAGGTTCTCCTTGAGCAAGGTGGGAAGCAGCTTCGCATACCTTATAGGGATTGGATCAAACTGTGGCACCCTCTGAACACGATTCTGCGGGATGGACTGTTGGAGAGCCTGTTGTCGAGGTTGTTGCTGATATTGTTGAAACTAGGGCTGATAACCCAGATTTTGAATAGCGTTGGTGGCGTGCATACAACAGCGAAATATTGATAACCCGGATACTGTTGTTGAAGCCTTTCCTGGAAATGCGACTGACTATGTGCAGCCACCAGTGAAACTACCAAGAGATTCAGTTCCTCTAACTCGCCACGCAGTGTTGTCACCTCTTTATGAAGCTCATGGACCTCTTTCTCGATCTTATCCATTTGCTTTCTCTTGTTTGCCCGAGTGTTGTGAATGCGAGTTGGTTTCAGACAAGGATGTTGGGACACTTTTGAAACGGGTTGACCCTTTATGGAAAAGAAAAATGATGCATGAAGTTTATGCAAAAATGGACACATTTTTTTTCCGAAGGACTTGTCAAAGTAGTTTTAAACATCACAAGGAACATTGTTTCATTTGATAATTTGAAATATTACGAACAGTTCCCTTAAGAGCAAAAAGCAAAGTCAAGGAATAAGACCCCAACAAAACCTAAGGTCTACTTAAGACTTTTGAAGATGTATTCCTTGGTGTTCCTCTTTACAAGCTCCACACCTCTGGTGTTTAAAAAAACTTATCTAAGTCCTTCGAGGTTTAATGAGAAAAAGGTTTTTACGAATGAATGCATGTATGCATGATTATGCTACACAAACGGTGAAAACATGGGGAAGTTATAGGTAACTAAAGACTACTCTTGATTAGCCACCGCACTACGTCCTAAAAGGCCAAGATGGGTTAAAGGTAACTAAAGGTCCTCAACTTCGACGGTCACTTGAAAATAATAATGCCAACACGACTACTCATGCCAACATAAATTACTTCCAAGATCCGTCCATTGAGCGGGGTTATACCACATGAACCAAAACACGAGACTTTACTCTCGGAATGGCACTTTGGTTATACCACAATCCTATCTTATGTTTCCCTCAACCTCGGGTGTAGGTTTTATCTCACCACACACGTAAAAAGAAAAAACGAATATGCACGTATTTCCATCTTTTATTTTTAATTATTTTTATTAAGCAAGTTATAGCACAAAAAATTAGATAAAACCAAGTTAGGCTCAACCCTCTTAGGGGAGGTCCCCAGTGAAGTCGCCATTTCTGTCACGTCATTTTTCGGAGGTCAAACTATTTGGTTAGCATAGACTAACTATTTTAATTCACGACTGAACTTTTAATTTTTTAAAAGAAAGTGGAAAAAAGTTCTAAATTACCACATTTTGAAAGATTTAGGGTTCGGGGGTTAGTTATATTTAGGGAAGGTTTTAGCACCCTAAATATTCGTAGTACTCTACGAGAACCTCTTGATTTTATTTAATGTTTGGCTATAACTTGCTTGCTTTTGAAAATGGAATTAAATGGTGATTAAAGGGGAAAAAAACATTTTTACTTACATTTTTTATTGATTTGGAAGGACAAAGTCCTTTGCCTACGTACCCATGAGGGATCAAAACCTCGTAGTTTGGGGTAGAAATTACCGTTTGATTGGTTTTTTATTTTTTATTAGTTTTGAAAAAGTTTTAAAGTAAAAAGCGAAGTGGCAAAATAGAATTTATTTGTATTTTTTATAAAAGAAAGATGACTCAAAGTATGATTAAATGGATTGAAATTTGATTAAGAAAGAAATAAAAAAGGAACCACTTGATTTTGGATCAAGGTTTATTATGAAAATATTTTTGGTGATTTTGTTTTATTTGCAATGTTTTTGTTGTTTTTTTAAATATTATTAATTAAAACCTAAAAATTTAAACTAACATGAGAATAAAATAAAAGCGCGAAGAATTTTCGTAGTGACGTTGGATCACCAATAAATCCTTTTAAACTAATCTAATATTTTTTGCACTTTTTGATATATGAGAGCTAAATGAATAATAAAGTAAAGACAATACACGGAATAGGGACTATGTTTTTAAGACCACTCTTTATTCCGAAGGGACATTATAAACCGAAGGGACTATGGCCTTAAGAACACTTTTTAAATCTGAAGGGACAGAAAATAGAGGGAGAAGAAAAGAATACCTCGTCAACACAAGATAAAGGAGGGAGAAGAGAGAAAAATTCTTTGACAACTCAAGAGAACTTTTGGTGTCTTTTGAAGTGTGGAATGATGGCTCTATTTATAGGTGAGGAGGTTGATGAGAATGGAACATTGGTTTAATGGACTTTGATGAGGATTGAATGTGATTTAAATGATTGGTGGCACACTTGGGATGAAATTTTTTGGACCTTGACACTATGTTCTTGACAATTTTTGGACTCATTAAAAAAGTTAATAAAAAACCTAGAGAAGTAATTAAACTAAAAAATAAAAATAAAATGGTAAAATGAAAAATAAAATGATAAAATAAAAATAAAGACTGAATAAAAATTAAAGATAAAAATAAAAACTAAAGTTAAAAAAAATAAAAAAAAGTGAGTAGAGGGTCTGTATCGAAACCAAAATGAGGTATTTTAAAATACCTCTTTGCCGAAATTTTTCCTGAAAAGACACAGAATATTCCAGGTCATATGACATGTGCCAGTAAGACCTTAGGTCAAAAATTGGGGTATGACAGATTGAAAATAGAAATTCTCCTCAATTCAATTCATCATAACAACTTCATTAATCCACACAAATTCATCAAAATCAAACTTCTCCAATTTTAACCCATTTTAACAAAAGTCATAAAAACACAAAAACTTAATCATAACAACACTTTTATTATCACCCAATTCATGAATTATCATCACCAACATATACCCAACAACATTTAAAGCACATAACCATGAATTCACCATCAATCAACCACATCAACATCATTTTCATCATTTTAAGCCAAATTTTCCAAGTATTCACTTTAACGTATATCAACAATGAAAATTAAGCATCAACAACAAGTTTACCACAAATTTCACATATTCAAAATCATCATTGAATTATGAGCACGAAAATTAACATCCAAAATCATCAAAATCAAAATTCATTCATAACAATTATGACCTATAAGTGAAAAATTATATTATAGCTTATTTAGTTTAACAAACCTACCACCCTTACCTTGGTTCCTAAAAAGCTAAGCTAATCTGTAAGAATCTCCACTCTCTCCAAAGAATCCTAGCCTCTCCACTTTTCTCCAAATGGGTTCTTCCTCTTCTCTTATATTATTCTCTTCTCTCTCAATTCTCTCTAGCCTCTCTATTTTGAAAGTGTGTCATGAGCTAACCCTAATTTCCTATCGTGAGTTATCTATTTATAATCCAATAATGGGCTAGGTTACTACAATTCATAATAGGCCTCAAAACTCTTACCACTTAATTATAAAAAGTTACTACACCCTTAACTCATTAAACATCTCTTTAATTACCATCTCAAAATAATGACAACTAGCTACTACTAACTTAGTAAAAATAACTATTCTCACTAAAACACTAAAATTAATCTTCCTACGAAAATTACTAATTTATCCTTACTCGTGAAATGACCAAAATACCCTTAGACTTAAAAATGACCAAAATACCATTGTCGGCTAAAAATCCACTATTCCCAAATCAAACACACAAACAAGCAATTAAACACAGATAAACACATATAATAAATAACTAAAATAATCCTGGTGAAAAACGAGCTGTTAAAACTCTCCCCCGCTTAGAGAATTTTTACCCTCGAAAATCACCTGAAGAAAACAACTCTGGATATGATTCCTTCATACAACTCTCACCGGTTGGTCCAAACCAAATCACTTTCACCAATACAATCTCTTTTTCTCATAAGCGCTTAACTTCCTGATCTTCAATCCTCACCGACTATGTCACAATGGCCAAATTATCCTTTACTTTCAAATCATCCACTTGAATCACATGCGACAGATCATACATGGATTTAAGTTATTTTGTGTTAATTGTGACTTTTGTCATTTTTTATGATGAATTTCGTGCTCCTAATTCATGTGAATTTGTGGGTATGATAAACTTCATGAAATTGTTGTGTTATGCGCTTAAACATCATGGTTGTTGTTCTTGATAAGTTGTTTTGATGATTTTTGATTAATTATGTGTAAATCATGACTTGATGAGTGATTGTTGTTGAAACATGTTTGAATTCACTTCATATATGTTTATACATCTTGGTATGTTGATGGGGTTTGAATTGGTGTGGTTGTTTATGAATTTTGAATGAAAATTGAGAAAAATTGTGGGTTTTGGTGAAAAAGAGCATGATGATGATTTTGAGAGAAATTGGTGTTATGTTTCCGTGTTTATAGTGTTTTTGATTGCCTTTAAATGTTTATAAACTAATGTACTAGTTTTGGGGACGATTTTGGCTCAAAGGGGATTAAAATTGGGTTTTTTGGGTAGACGGCATGCAGGAGTAGTTTGCTTTAGCTTGGTGAACTGCTGAAGGTTAGCTTTGGAGCTACCTCGTTTTGATTTTGGGGTCTTAGAGTCAGGCTCTGATTTAAGGGTGTCTATTTTGTTTACATTTATGACTTGTTGAGATTTTTATTCACTCAGTATTTTGAATTGAGATTTTATATTTGGTAATGTAGTATGATTATGTGACATGGCTACTTTGGAGATGTTTTATTTTAGTTGATGATTAGATGTTATTATTATTTCGCTACAATGTTTGAGAAAATTTTCTATGCATGTTTAACTTATAGAAGAAGTAGCATCTAAATCCTTTGCATTATTTGTATTATTTGCGTAATTTATCGCTTTAAGGGTTTAGGGTGTTATACAAAGCATGTCCAACATCAGTTACAAGATTCACTCTTGACAATGGTTGCATTAAATCTGATGGTTTCTGATGTTCAATCTTAGACTTCTGACAAATCAAACAAGCATACACAAACTCCGTTATATCCTTCTTCATTCTTGGCCACCAAAACAATCACTTCAAATCTTGATACAATCACTCCTCCTGATCAAACAGATACCTAAAACTCTTATGATCATTGAACACTTCAAACTTAGATCCATACAAGTAATGCCTCCAAATTTTCAACACAAATGTCGCCAATTCCAAATCATGAGTTGGATAATTCTTCTCATGAACTTTCAACTACATCAAAGCATAAGCCACAACCTAACTATTCTGCATCAACACTCCTCCCAAACCCATCTTAAAAGCATCATAAAACACGACAAAAGATTCCTTAGGATTCGGTAAGATCAACATTGGTGCTGAAATCAACAACCTCTCCAACTCTTGAAAACTTTCTTCACACTTAGAATCCCAAACAAACATTTGTCCCTTCGGAGTCAACTGCGTCAATGGTAAAGCCAACTTAGAAAATCTATCGATGAACCTCCGGTAGCAACCTACCAAACCAAGAAAACTTCTGATCTCAAACACAGACTTCAAAGTCTCCCACTGCAACACTGCATCGACCATAGATAGATCCACTGCTATACCACCTCTCGAAATCACAAGACCAAGAAAACTCACTTCACGCAACCAAAACTCACAGTTAGGCAACTTAGCATACAAACTCTTCTCATTCAAAGTGTGCAACACAACCCTCAAATTTTATGCATGCTTCTCCTCTGACTTTGAATACACCAAGGTATCGTCTATAAACATCACCACAAACTGATCCAAATAAGGATGGAAGATTCTATACATATATTCCATGAAGACACCCGCCGCATTAGTCACACCAAATGGCATCATAGAATATTCATTGTTTCCATACCTAGTTTGAAATGAAGTCTTAGAAATATCATCCGCCTTCACTCGTATTTGGTGATATCTGGATCATAAATCAATCTCACTAAACACTTCTACACCAACCAACTGATCCATTAAATCATCAATCCTCAGGAGAGGATACCAATTATTAATCTTCACCTTATTCAATTGACGATAATCCACACACAATATCATACTACCATCTTTCTTCTTAACCAACAACATTGGTGCTCCCCATGGTGAAACACTCGTCCTGATAAACTGCTTCTCCAACAACTCTTATAACTGCTTCTTCAGCTCGCCCAATTCTGATGCAGACATGCGATAAGGTGCCGTCAAAATTGGACTTGTTCCTGATACCAAATCAATTACAAACTCCACCTCTCTCTCTGGCGGTAAGTCAGTAATGTCGTCCTGGAAAACTTCTGGAAACTATCGCACTACTGGAAAATCAAGAACTCCCTTCTCAACGCCTTCCTTCAACAAACAAAACATCATAAACACACAAGCCTCGCCATCCATGGATTTCTTCACTTGCTCTGCGGTTAAGAACTTCTCTCCTACCCGATCCACCCGCTTAGTGAATGTCACACTTTTGGTTAAACAATTAATGTTAACCCTAAAAGATAACATTCAATCCATTCTAAAAATCACGTCCATAGATCTCTGGGCATAGAGCACTCTAAAACATAATAGACTTGGAATCCTTTACACCTTCAGCATTGATGTAAAGGCAAAATTGAGACAATTCCACAAATTTCACAGCATACTGTGTAACAGACATACTCCTCTGCTTAAGTTGCAAGAACACCACTTCCTTCTTGATGCTAAGATCAGCTGGAAAATACTTCTTCAAGAACACCTCCTTGAACATTTCCAAAGACACAACAAATCCACCAGCTTCCAATCTCCTCCTAGAGTTCGCCCACCAAAATGCAGCTTTCTCCGCTAGCATTTGAGTGGCCAACCTCACCTTTTGGTCATCACTAGTCACCATAGCACAAAAGATACTGACCCTCACTATCGTACTGACCCTTAAACATCGGAGGATGGTTTCTAATGAAATGATCAAACCTTAGCTTCTCTGCTCCACCCTGGTGCTGCTGACCCGACATTTCCTGCTCATTGGCCTGCGCTAAAACCTGTGCCATTCCGGCCAAAGGCTCCACAATCGCCGCGTCATTCCTACCAGATCCATCCATCTTAATTATACACAAAACTACAACCAACAGGTAAGAACAACATAATAAGTATCGAAGGTATTCCTATACCTTTCACATGCAAATAAGAAAAATCAACCATTTTTGGTCCGGACTAGACCGACATGGCTCTGATACAACTTTCTAACACCCTAAACCCCATATACCATAAATCATGCAATTAATTCAATAAATCAAAGAGTTTATATGCTACATCTACATTTTTCCAAAACATGCATAATCTGGTTTTCATAAAAATTCGCAACGGAAGACAATCATCAAACATAATATCTCATCAACATGTAATAATCCTCAAATACATGAACTCCACATAATCACCACATTCATCAAATCACATAATTCACCAGGGCACAAAATCAAATATGGCACATTTCACATATCTCAAGTGCATGTAATGCTTTAGACTCGACTCTAAATGTTGTGGTACCAATTGGATGTTAGAGGTAATTTTACCGATTTATCCCTCTACATATTCTCCGCATATAGGACTTATGAATGCATTGATACCAAGTGTAACAACCTGTTTTTTTCTAGAATTTTTTATTAATTATATGTGTTTATTTGCTTGTTCGTGTATTTGATTTGGGATTAGTGGATTTTAGCCTAGAAGGGTATTTTAGTCTTTTTTTAAGACTACAGGTATTTTGGTCATTTGGTGAGCAAGGGTAAATTAGTAATTTTAATGGGAATGTTATTTTTAGTGCTGTAATGAGAATAGTTATTTTTACTAAGTTACTAGTGAGTTGAGGTAATTATATTGAGATGGTAAAATAATGAGATGGTTTGCATTTTATTTTCATTGTTTGATAAAAAAAAATATATATATGTAGTAACTTTTTAGTATTTAGTGGTAAGAGTTTTGAAGCCCAATAAGAATAGAGTTACCCTAGTACATTATTGTGGTATAAATATATAACTCATCTAATTGAAGTATTATTGAACATCTAGGAGTGATTTAACTCTGTCTTGCTTTGAAAATGGCATGGTTTGGAAATAACCTAAAACAGACGAACTTAGGTAAATTTTTGAATTAATCGAAATGAGCCTATGAAACGTATACATATATGCTAATGCACTCCATGTGAATTGTGGATATACTTGGTTGAGGCGATTGAACTTAGTTACTTGATTTTGGTGGAATAATCGGAAAATGCTAGTTTTAATAACATAGACGAACTTTGTCAAATTAAGTCTTTATGACCGGATGGCTTGAAATTTGCTTTATGTTCATGACGATATCATAGAATAATAATGAATTGATGATGATTGAGTGTTTATTACGTTGAATGTTAAGATGTGGATAATTGTCCGTCTTTGGTACAAAATGTGATTTTTGAACTTTGTTGATAATTGAGTTAATTAATGTTGATGATGATTATGATAATGATGAATTATGTTGTTGAGTTGTTAGATGCAAAATTACGATGATATTGATGAATGCATGTATGATAATGAAGACTTAAATGATGACAATTTTGTTGTTAAACATGTGCATTGTTAAGTCATATGTTCATGCATCATAAGTGTCAATTAGGATGTTATATCCAATGAAGATGATTAGAATATTTATATCCAATTAAGATGATTAAGATATTTATATCCAAGGAAGACGACCTGAATACTTTGTATTCAAAATGACGATGATTATGATACATTTGTATCTGAGGTGACGACCTCGGTGTTGACCAGTACTACATGTATATAGAGTCGTGTCTGGGCGCATAACATACATTTGATGATTGGTTGAATGTGTCATGTTAGCTTATGTGCTCGGTGAATACTTGAATTGGTGAAATTTAATGAGTATGTGAAATGTGAAAATGTACTTGTGTTTCATTGCACTCGTACTTCTTGATGATTATTACTGAAGTTTTTACTTTCATTTGATTATACTTGATTATGATTGTGAACTAACCCAATGGTCGTTCGGTTGACTGCCTACCTTATTCGTATGGACGGGTAGACGACATGCAGGAGTAGTTGTTTTAGCGTGGTGAGTCGTTGGAGGTTAGCTTTGGAGCTACCTCATTTTGCTTTTGAAATCTTAGAGTCGAGCTCTGATTTACACGTGTCTGTCTATTTTATTTACATTTATGACTTGTTGAGGTTTTATTCACTCAATTTGTTGAGTTGACAGTTTATTCTAGAGATGTATTTTGATTATGTGACGTGGATACTCGGAGATGTTTTATTTAGCTGTTGATGTGATGATATTATTGTTCCGTTGTGATGTTTTGAGAAAAATTATCTATGCAAGCTGAACTTATAGGAGAAGTAGCATCTTGATCCTTTGCTTGATTTGTATTATTAGCGTAATTTATCGCTTTAAGGGTTTAGGGTTTTACAATGTGGTATCAGAGCTTGGTTAGTCTTGTCTGGACCAAATATGAGTGATTTTTCCTGTTTGTATGTAAATGGTATTGCATTACCTTCGATTCTTGTTTTGTAGTCCTATTGTTCTTATCTGTTGGTTTGGTTTTGTGTAGAAGTGAGATGGCTTGTGGTAGAGATGATGCGGCAATTGCGGAGGCTTTGGCTGCAACGACGCAGGTGTTGGCTCAAGCCAACGAGCAGGCTATAAATTGTCATCATGATCATGGAGAAGCTCAAGAATGGAGGCTAGATCGTTTCATGCGAAAAAATCCACCGACGTTCAAGGGGATATTTGACTTGGATGGAGCCCAAACCTGGATGCAAGGTGTAGAGAGGATCTTTCATGCCATGGTTACTAGCGCGCAAGCAGAAAGCAACACTAGTGCAAAATTGACATAAGAATTATGTGTATTATACCTATTTTATTAAAAAAAGGTGTGAAATATAAATAAGGTGGCAGTTTTGTAAATATATTGTACATTTTGTTTTTGTGAGTAAATTTCAAAACCTGATTTTAAGAATAAATGGGGTCAAATATGAAATAAAAACAAGGTGGCAAATTTGTAAATATTATTTTATATATGATTTTTAAAAAAAAGGTGTGAAATATTAGTATATTAATTGTTATGTTAATGTTCTTATTTCTTTGCCAGGACTCGAACCCTTGATCTCCAACTTTTCAATCTTTAGATTAAACAAACTTAACTACTTATACTCCTAAATATGATTGCAAACCTGATTTAAAAAAAAAGAGAAGGTATAATATCTTTTGTCATATGTTGTTTTAAAAAACAAACAAAATAATCTT